>JAEEGJ010012636.1_pt1 | contig 20807 bp, 20 predicted proteins | sample 8958761 | NCBI WGS metagenome assembly JAEEGJ01 (sample SAMN16246546, study PRJNA631951) | gut metagenome | biome: gut microbiome; feature: rumen; material: RS-attached | host: Bos | place: Iran: Karaj | collected 2018-10
CTCAGCAAAAGCAACACCCGCAGACAATAAAACGCATGATAAAATTCTTTTATTCATAAAATAAAGGAGCATCCTTTTTACAGACGCTCCTCCCCATAATGATTAATTACTTGTCGCCTTTGATAAAGTTGTCGATGTAGTCCGTCACAGTTTCTACAGCGGCTTTGGAGCCCCAATGTGTATTATGGTCCGCATCTTTGACTTCACGGAACACGACTTTCTTTGCCTTAGAAAGGCCATCCTGCAACGCTTCCTGCGACTTTTTATCGAATATAGCGTCCTTTGTACCCCAGATAATCTGGACATCCGATGTAATCGAAGAAAGGCGCTTTGCGTTGTCAACGGCAACAAAGCTCTTGACAAGGAATTTCCATGCGTAATACGGAACCTGTTTTAAATGTTCCAAATAAGCCGTCTGGAAATCCTTATCCGGATTCGTGCTGTTGCCCCACTTTTCAAAGAACGTTTCAGGAAGCTTTTGTATGGAATCGTAAGCGAAAACGCCATCGAACGACTTATCGCCCGAGCCGTTCACAAGCCAATCTACAGTAGAATTTTTCTTATCGACAGCGGCAGCAGAACCGATCAATGTAATGGAACCGATTTTATCCGCATGCGAAACAGCCAATTCCTGAGCAATAAACGAACCAAAAGAATGCCCCACAATATGCGGTTTCTTCAGTTCTAGTTTGTCAATAAAGGCTTCAATATCGTGAGTCAATTCCTTGACCGCATAAGCGGATTCTTCAATAGGCTTGTCCGTCTTTCCGTTACCGCGGAGTTCCGGAACATAAACGCGGTAGCCCTTCTTTGCAAGCGCGGGCGCCACCTGCGACCACGAAACACGACCATCCGTAAGCCCATGAATCAAAATGACAGGAGTTCCATTTTCGTCACCCGTAACCGTATAAGCCAAATGGATTCCTGTTGACAGATGAGCCGCCTTTTCGGTCCAATCAACTTTTTGATAATCCGAAAATCGCTTGGTCGTAAAGGTATTATTCTTGCCCATAAAATGATGACCATTCACCTTTGCGTTGTCTTCAAAAGCATAGACATCCGTATTGCTGCTACCCACATGAACCACATCGGCACTGCCCGAAAAATCGACACGGCCAGAACGCTTGATTAACAAATTTCCCGTGACCTTGACATTTTTTAGAACCGTTGCGCCCGGCGTTGAAGCATTCACCGTCAACACGCCTTCAATCGTCGTATCTTGCAAGAAGATGATGCCGTCTTTAATATTTTCTTCGCCAAGCGTCAAGCCGCTTGATGCTGATTTATGGTCACCAGATTCCGTTGCGTGATGAGAATGTTCATCGGTAGAGCTAGGATGTTCATCCGTTGCATGATGTTCATGTCCTTCGGAAGTTGAAGGAGCGACAGAATTTGAATCGTCATCGGAACACGCTGAAAGTGAAAGGATTGAAGCTAAAATGATAGTCGAGAGTTTTGTGCGATTTTTATTGATATTCATTGAATCCTCCGTTGTTGAATTGATTTTTGAACGAGCACAATGATAGATTCTGCGGAAGCTTTTGTCCAATACTATTATTTCATTACGGATGATACATTTTTTTTATAACAAAACAAAAAAGTGCAGCATTGAGCCACACTATTTCAAACAGATTAATTTGAACAAACTACTTTTTTAGCTTTTTCAGATTTTCCAAGCGGTTGAGAGCTTCGTAAAGCGTTTCATCTTTCTTCGCAAAATGTAAACGCACGAGATGATCCACCGATTCACGGAAGAAGCTTGAGCCCGGAACTGCCGCCACGCCCACCTTCTGCGCCATATCAATGCAGAATTGTTCATCAGGCAACGTACCAGTCGAGCATTTTGCGCCACTACAAGATTCGCGCACTCCGCTAACATCGCGGCGACCGTACCCGAATTCTGAAATATCAATCAGCACAAAGTAAGCGCCTTGCGGTTCGGTAAAATGCAAACCGAGATTGCGCAAGCCATTTGTAAACACATCCTTCATGTGCGTGTAATGAGCCTGCAAACCCGTATAATACGAATCGTCAAAACGAAGCGCCGTCACAGCAGCCTCCATCAACGGAGCCGCCGCACCAACCGTCAAGAAGTCGTGAACTTTCTTGATGCGTTCCATAATAGGTTCTGCCGCAAGCACATAGCCCAAGCGCCAGCCCGTAATCGAATACGTCTTGCTCAAGCTGCTGCATTCAATCGTGCGTTCAAACATTCCCGGAAGCGTCGCAATGTAGGTGTGACGATGCGGAGCAAAAACAATATGCTCATAGACTTCGTCCGTAATTACGTACAAATCATACTTCACCGCAAGCGATGCAATCACTGAAAGTTCTTCGTGCGTAAAGACTTTACCGCTCGGATTTGCCGGATTACAAAGCACAAGCGCCTTCACCCCCGGCTGCGCCATCGCACTTTCCAAGACATTTGCATCAAAGCTCAAGTCATCAGGCGAAAGCGGCACATAAACCGGAGTCGCCCCGCACAAAATCGTATCCGCAGAATAGTTCTCGTAGAACGGCGAAAACAGCACCACCTTATCGCCCGGATTGCACACCGACATCATCGACGCCATCATCGCTTCGGTACTGCCGCACGTAATCACAATCTCTTTTTGCGGATCGTAGCGTAGCCCGCTAAAATGGAACTGCTTATCGCTCAGCGCCTCGCGGAAATTCTGAGCGCCAAATGTAATTGCATACTGGTGCGGCCCTGTCAAAGCCACTTCTGAAAGCCGTTTCGTCAGCGCCTCCGGCGGATCAAAATCAGGGAATCCCTGTGACAAATTAATTGCCCCGCACGCATTGGCAATACGGGTCATTCGACGAATAACAGAATCAGTGAAAGTTTCGGTACGTTGGCTTAACGGTTGCATGCGCCAAATTTAGAAAATATTATACTTTAAATAGACAGGAGTACGACATGACTGATTTTATCCACTCGATAGTCTCGATATTCAACACAGCCCTATACGACTACTACATCATTCCGCTATTTTTGATCGTAGCCGGCATCTTTTTATCCGTCCGCTTAGGATTCCCCCAAATCCGATATTTAGTCGAAACATTCCGTGTCACCCGCGAAAAGCCCTTGCACAAGCACGGTATTTCATCATTTGGAGCGCTGATGGTCTCAACCGCCTCCCGCGTGGGTACCGGAAACATTGTCGGCGTTTCATCCGCCATTTGCCTCGGCGGCCCGGGCGCCATCTTTTGGATGTGGCTTATCGCCATCCTCGGTGCAGCCTCCGCATTCGTCGAATCGACACTCGCCCAGATTTACAAACGTCACGACTCCGAAACCGGGCACTCTTACGGCGGCCCCTCCTACTACATCCAGACTGCACTCGGCATGCGTTGGCTCGGCATCCTCTTTTCATCGTTCGTGCTCATCACCTACATCATCGGCTATAACCTCCTCGCCGCCTACAACATCCAGGATTCGTTCACCGGCTATTATTTTTACGATAAAACCACAACTCCAATTATCATCGGCATCATCTTGACAATCGCATTCGCCATCTGCATCTGGGGCGGCGCCAAGAAGATTTCGTCCATTACAAGTTACCTCGTACCAGCCATGGGAACCATCTACGTTCTCGTTGCATGCGGCATTGTGATTTACAACATTTCAAATGTTCCGGCAATGTTCGAAATCATTTTCAAGAACGCCTTCTCGTTTGACGCAGGTCTCGGCGGATTCGCAGGAAGTTGCATCATGTACGGTATCAAGCGCGGCCTCTACTCCAACGAAGCCGGCATGGGTTCCGCCCCGAACGCCAGTGCAAGCGCCAGCGTTTCGCACCCGGTCAAGCAAGGATTCGTCCAATCGCTCTCCGTGTTTATCGACACGCTCCTCATCTGCTCGGCAACCGCCCTCATGTGCCTCTCCTGCAACATCGAACCGACCAAGGACATTTCTGGCATCATCTACGTTCAAAAGTCCCTCGCCTCCGTCCTCGGTGCAAACGGCGCCGTCTTCATCTCGTTTTCGATGTGTCTCTTTGGCTACACGACTCTCATCGGTAACTACTACTATACCGAAGGCTGCCTCCGCTTCATCATGAACAAGCGTCCAGATAAATTAACACGCAACATTTTCAAGTCCATCGCCACGCTCATCGTTTTCCTCGGAGCCATTTCCAGCGCATCGTTCGCCTGGGACAGCGCAGACCTTTGCCAAGGTCTCATGGTCCTCGTGAACATCCCCGTCATCTTGATACTCTCGCCAATTGCCATCAAGGCTCTCAAGAACTACACCGACCAGCGAAAGAAAGGGCTTGAACCCGTTTACATCGCTAATGAATGCGGCGTCGAGCAACCCACCGACTACTGGAACAAAGGGCAAAAGCTTTAAGAGTTCGCCACAAGAATTGCAATTAGGGACAGGTTATTCAACCGTCCCTTTTTTTATTTAGAAAGTATATAATCTAAAGTAAAAAAGCTACAAAATGTCATATTATGACAAATAAAGAATTTAAATTAAGAGTACCGGGAAAGCTCAACGAGGTATGCTATGATCATGGTCAAAGACGAAACCAAAAGAATCGAATTCTATAAGGAAAACGAAGACGATAAGATTTGGTGGATCGATTACATTGACCAAACAGGCCTTCATGCAGTTTCTTTCGACAAGAAAAAGATTTTATTCCTTTTTGAAGATTATCCTCATAATTTTACACCAGAAGAAAAAGCCTTATTCGACAAGGAAAACCCCTATTGGGCTAATTTTTTCCACAAAAGGAAACAATCTTGAAATGGGGAAAAACGGCATCGTTTCGTCACATTTTGACACTACAATTATTTATCTTTAAATAAAGAACGTTTTCCGCCTTTTTCGCATGTAGGCGGGTGGAGGTATAGATGAAAAAACAAGATGCATTGCCAGTTATCGATAAAAACGAGATAATCATATACCAGCCGGAGGGCAGAGAATTCCATATTGATGTTCTCGTCGAAAATGAAACAGTTTGGCTCACGCAGGCTCAGATGGCGGAACTTTTCAACAGCACACGAAACAACATAACCCTCCATATCAAAAATATTTTCCAAGAACAAGAATTGGACGCAAATTCAGTTAGTAAGGAATCCTTACTAACTGCAAATGACGGAAAAAAATACAAAACAAAGATTTACAATCTTGATGTTATTATTTCCGTGGGTTATCGCGTAAAATCCATTCAGGGCACACGTTTCCGCCAATGGGCTAACCAAGTTCTAAAAGAGCATTTGCTCCGAGGCTGTAGCGTCAATCAGCGATTGATTTCACATGAAAACAGATTAGAGAACCATGATTCTCGCATAATCAACCTCGAAAAGCAAGTAGATTTCTTCGTAAAAGCAAATCTGCCGCCTAGCGAGGGACTGTTGCCCGCCCATGCACACTGGAGTGGGTACGAATTCGCAGTGCAACTGGTGCGTTCCGCCCAAAAGGAACTCGTCATTATAGATCCTTTTGCCAACGACATGGTTCTTTCGCTTATGGCAAAACGCGCCGATGGAGTGAATGCAACTATCTATTCAACCCGAATTACCCGTGCCATGAGGGAGGAAGAGGTTCGTCTGAATAGGGAATTCCCGACAGTCCATTTGGAGAACATGCGAGAGGTACACGACCGATTTGTCATCGTTGACGATGTGGTTTACCATGTGGGAGCATCGTTTATAAAATACGAAGACCGAGAGCAGCGGCAAAGCTTGCTTTGACATTGCCGAGGTCAAGTATTTTGGCTCGAAGAGCAACGATCTGGGTAATCAGATGACCGCTTTTTCGGTACTGAATTTCGTCACCAAGGAACAGGTGCTTGCGATGGTAAAATAGAAGACCTCATGTTCCGTTTAGGAACATATGGGTAAAGCATAAAGGGGTTTTGTTACCTAAAACCGAACTCCAATCTCCTCGACTCTCGTCGAGTGCTTTTTGGTGGGCTCAAAAATGGTCCTGCAAGCAGTCCCACTTTATTCGCCCTACGCAAAAATACTATCTTTGACCCACTATGTTTTCACAACTGACTGATTCTCTAGAAAATACCCTCAAGAACCTGCGTGGGCAGGGCAAACTTACCGAAGAAAATGTGGCGGAATCGCTGCGTGAGGTGCGTCGTGCGTTCCTTGCTGCCGACGTGAACTTCAACGTGACTCGCGACTTTGTCAAGTCCGTCAAGGAAAAGTCCATGGGCGCCGAAGTGCTCAATTCCGTGACCCCGGGGCAGCAGATTGTGAAGATTATCCACGACGAGCTTGTGGCCGTCATGGGTGGAGAAACTAAGGAAATCAACCTTTCCGCTCCGGCACCGGTGGGCATCATGATGGTCGGTCTCCAGGGTTCTGGTAAGACGACCTTCGCAGGCAAGATTGCCCTCTGGATGCGTAGCAAAAAGAAGCGCAAACCGCTCCTCGTCGCCGCCGACGTTTACCGTCCGGCCGCTATCAAGCAGTTGCAGGTGCTCGGCAAGTCCATCGGCGTTCCGGTTTATGACGAAGGCCAGGGCAATCCGGTCGAAATCATCAAACACGGCTACCAATACGCCAAAGACAACGGCTTTGACCTCGTGATTTACGATACCGCAGGCCGCTTGCAGATCGACGAAGAGTTGATGCAGGAACTCGAAAAGGCTCGCGAAGCGGTCCACCCGGACGAAATTTTGTTCGTCGCTGACGCGATGATTGGTCAGGAAGCGGTGAATGTCGCCGAAACGTTCTGGAATCGTCTGAACTTCACGGGCGTCTGCCTCTCGAAGATGGATGGCGATACCCGCGGCGGTGCAGCCCTCAGCATCAAGAAGATGACGGGCGTGCCTATATGCTTTATCGGTGTTGGCGAAAAGCTGAACGAAATCGACCTTTTCCACCCGGACCGCATGGCAAGCCGAATCCTCGGCATGGGCGACGTGGTCTCCCTCGTGGAAAAAGCACAGCAGGTCATCGACGAAAAGGACGCCAAGGACCTCAAGAAAAAGATTCTCAACAACACGTTCGACTTGAACGACTTCTTGAAGCAGCTCCGTACAATCAAGAAGCTCGGCCGCATCAAGGACATTTTGAGTCTCATCCCGGGACTCAACAAGCTCCCACTCGACCAGATTGACGAAAAGCAGTTGGTCTATGTGGAAGCGGTGCTCAGCTCCATGACGCCGAAGGAACGCAAGAAGCCGCAGATTATCGACGGTAGCCGCAAGGCCCGTATCGCAAAGGGTTCCGGCACGGATGCCGCCCGCGTGAACGCAGTCCTCAAGCAGTACGAAAGCATGAAGGAAATGTTCAAGAAGGTCGGCGATTTCGCAAAGCGCCAGAACAACGGCGGCACGATTGGCTCGAACTACACCCCGCCTAAGGACAAAAACAAGAAGAAAAAGAGATAAGCGCCGCGCATTTTAGACATGCATTTAAAAGTCCGTTTGCCCCAAAAAGCAAGCGGGCTTTTTTTTCGCATACAATCCTCTTGTATCATTAGCAAAAACATTTGTTTCATTTACAAAAATAAATTTTATTAGAATTAAAATTTCTTTGAATTTTTTCAAAATTTTAAAGTTTTTGTATCACAAAATATTGACTTTTACAAAATAAAACGTTATATTTTTTCATGTGAAGACCAAGGATTCCCGGTCAAAGCCGATGACGAGAAAACAATAATCGCGGAAACGCAGCCAAACTTTAAACCTAAAACCTAACACCAATACCTAACCCAACCACCATGAAACCGATAACCGAATATCAAGATTACCGCCGCTACATGCAGGACTTCTATGAAGAACGCAAGAAGTCCGGTTTTACCTGGCGTGAATTTTCGAAGGCTGCTGGGTTTGCGTCGCCTTCGTATCTCAAGCTCGTTTGCGAAGGCAAAACTTCACTCAGCCGCGTGGGGCTACCGCGTGTCGCCGCAGCGATGAAGCTTTCGGGCTTTGAACTCACGTATTTCGAAAAGATGGTCGAATTCGGGAACGCTATAAACGACGATAAGAAAAAGGCCGCCTTTGCAGACCTCACCCGCATTGCCAAGGAACAGCACGCCCGCATGATTGACGCCGACACATTCGCCTATTACGAATCCGCCATAAATTCCATCGTTCGGGAACTCGCACCTTTGATGCCAGGCGCCCTCCCGCTTGAAATTGCGAAGAAAATCAAGCATGCCTTCACGGCGCAACAAGTCCGCGATTCGCTGGCATTACTCACTAAGGCTAAGTTCCTTGAAGAAACCAGCGAAAACACGTACCAGCAAACAGACAAGGCGATCACCGGTTCATCCGAAGCGATTCCGCTTGCGCTCCGCACCATGCACCGAGACATGACCGACCTCGCAAAAGAAGCCATCGACAAAATCGACGTGAACGAAAGAAACATATCGGGAGTCACCATGGGCATCGACGCTACGACATTCGCACGCATCTCCGAAGAAGTCAACAACTGCCGCAAACGCGTCATCACCCTCGCCAACGAATGCAAGAAAATCGACCAAGTTTACCGCCTCAACTTGCAACTGTTCCCGCTGACGTACAAAGTATAGGAGGAAGGATTATGAAGCACTTGTATAAAATTTTGTCATTCGCAACTGCGGCATTAGCAAGCTTTTCTATAACCGCCCTCCCGCTAGCAACCGCTGTTCTCACCGCTTGCGGAAACGATAACACCGCAGGTACAGACGAGCAGCCAAACGCCATCACGGCGCAAATCGACGCCGCCATTGACAGCGCATCGGCCATCTGGTTCCAAGAAGAAAAAACATTCATAGTCGATTCGAAAACGAACATTCTCCCCCCATTCTCCACGCCCCTATACGATTTAATCATAAACCCTGACACGTCAGCACAAAATACAAGTTTATTTGCAGGAATAAAGACCGAACATGGATTATTGCGGCAATTAGAAATTGACAATTTCGCTTCGTTCAGTTGCGAAACAGAAGAAACATGGTTCGCTTACACAATCCAAGTTACGAGTTCGCTTATACAAAAAACATTTACTATTCCCAAAGCCTCGGCTGCATCCATCGTAACCGAATTCGAAGCGGATTGCACCCGTGAAAACGGTGAATTTACCACAGAAGCAGAAGGCGTCACCGAAGGGCAACAAAGATACAGTTGCAAAATCTTTCCGACCAAAGAAAACCTAGTCGATAAAAATGCCATACAATATACCGACCCAACTTGGGAAAAATATGGAAAGCTGATTATAAAAATCTGTAGAGAGTAAGACTAGAGACATAAGACAACATTCATAGAAAGATCTACACAATCAAAGCATGCGTCAAGACATTATGGTCAGGACGTATTGCGGAGTATACCTTTTAAAATCAAACCTATCAAAAAAATGGAGGAGACCATGAAAAACATCACCAAATCAATCACAGGAACAATCGTTGGAGCAGCAGCACTCGCGCTCGCCGCATGCTCGTCAAGTCCATCGACAGCACCAGAAGCATCCATCACCAAAACATCAAGCGGGTCGAACGCACAAGTACGCATCAACCCCACAGACTCGATATCCGCTACACCCACGGTAATTGTTTCCGCCGATGACGAAGCGACTCTCGAAAGCTGGCTCAAAAGTAACCCAATTAGCAACATGATCCATGTAGATTATTATTGCGACGAAAACCCGGACTTTCCAGACAATCCCCATTGGTGTTTGCCCGGCAAAATCCAGCTAGAATCAGGAACTGTACTGAGTCTCTATAGCGGTACAGCCAACGCTATCTTATGCGCTGCCGACCAAGATACTATCTTATACTCAGTCCATTTGCACAACAACATCATTTCAAAAAAATGGAGCAATCCGTTTTTCGGCATCGACTTTTACTCCGACGCCAAAGACGAATTTAAGCGCTCATGCAAAGCAGAAAACGGCGACATCACTGAAGATACAGAACACAAAATCGCCTGCGATATAAAAATAATGCCAATTCAGTCCCCGATTGATTCCTCGAATCAATCCCCACGATACCTCTTGCCGCATCTTTCCTACAATTACGAGGACCCGAGCTGGACAAATTTTGCCACTAAAACAGTCGAAAGATGCCGGATTCGCCCGCAAATCGAACCCATAGCGACATTCTAAACCCTATTCAAGCGGAATATTGACGGAAAATAAAGCTTTTTAAATCAAAAAAATCATTCAGGCCCCGTATTTCCGGGGCCTTTTCCGCACATTCAAAAATGCCGTTTCTACAAAAATTTCGCCATTTTTTGGCACTTTTCGCCCAACTCAAAAGTTACTTTATAAGTAAACAACGGATTTTTTTACGTTGCCGTCCTTTACACACAAAAGTAAGTTTACTATATTTGGCATCAAAGAACTAAAACCCCGGCTATCCGGGAACCCCCAATAAGAGGTATAAAATGGCAACCGTTATCCGTCTCGCCCGCTTCGGCAAGCGTCACAACCCGATCTACCGCGTCGTCGTTATCGACAACCGCAAGGCACGCGATGATAGCTTTATCGAACAGGTCGGTTTCTTCAACCCGAACCTCAAGCAGCCGGAAATCCGTTTCGAACAGGAAAAGGTCCTCAAGTGGCTCTCCGTCGGTGCACAGCCGTCTGACACCGTCAAGTCCCTCCTCAAGAAGACTGGCATTTCTGACTTGTTCCACGACCTCAAGGCCAACCGCTCTATCGAAGGCAAGGCTCCGAAGGCTCGCGAAATCAAGTCCAAGCAGAGAAAGTTGAGCCCGAAGGCTCAGGCTCGTCTCGAAGCTGAAAAGGCTGCCAAGGCAGCTGCTGAAGCTCCGGCCGCTGAAGAAGCACAGGCTTAATTACGCCTTTAAAGAAGAGTCTCGTGCGCTTGCACGGGACTTTTTTCTTTAGCTAGTCATTAGTTGTTCGTCATTAGCTTTTAGTTTTTCGAAATCGTGCCGAAGGCACCAATCTTTAAACCATAGACCAATGACCACAGACTAATGACCAATAACTTTCTCGTCTCTAGCATTTTTCAAAGTTCTATGCTCTAAGTTCTACCAACTCATGACCGATTCTCAAGAATACATCACCGTCTGCCAGCTCATGCGTGCGCATGGCGTCAAGGGCTACATCAAGGCAATGCCCCTGACCCACGACCTGACTCGCTGCAAAAGCCTTAAAGACGTGCGCGTTAAAAAGAGGAATGGCGAAATTGTAGAACTCACCCTTGAAGACGCCAAAGTTGCCAATACGCTTTGGCACTTGAAGTTCAAGGGATTCGATTCCCCAGAATCCGTAGCGGTCCTCGTCAATGGCGACGTCATGATTCCTGAATCCGAACGTCTCCCGCTCCCCGAAGGCGAATACTACATTGACGACCTTGAAGGTTTCCGCGTCCACACCGAAGACGGTCGCGATGTTGGCGAAGTCCTCGAAGTGCAAGAACTGATGACGGTCGATGCATTCCATATCAAGTTCGACCTCTCCATGCAGTCAGAATTCAGCAGCAAGTCCATCCTCGCCCCCTGGATTGATGATTGCGTCAAGGAAATCAACGAAGACGGAAAGTTTATCGTTTGCGATAGCGACTATTTAAAATCCCTTTGCCCGGAGGAAAGATGAAGATCGACTGCATCACCATCTTCCCCGAAATGTTTGCACCCATGAAAAGTTCAATCATGGGCCGCGCACAGGCAAAAGGCTTGTTTGAGTTCAACACGGTATATCTACGAGATTTCGCCATCAACGCCTATGGGCAAGTGGACGACGTCCCGTATGGTGGTGAACCGGGCATGGTACTCCGCCCCGAACCGCTAGCCAAGGCGATTCGTAGCACCGGCGTCAAGGAAGATGGCGGCAAAGTCATCTACCTCACTGCTGATGGAGTCCCATTCACTCACAAGATTGCAAAGGAACTCTCTCAAGAAAATCACCTTGTTCTCGTCTGCGGACACTACAAGGGGATCGATGACCGAATCCGCCAGACCGAGGTCGATATGGAAATTTCCATTGGAGACTTTGTTGTAAGCGGAGGCGAACTTCCGGCGATGCTCGTCACGGACGCCGTAGTGCGACTGTTGGACGGAGCTCTGGGACACAAGGAATCTGGCGAAACCGACTCCTTCGCGCAAGGCGTTTTGGGCTGGCCGGTCTACACACGTCCCGAAGAATTCGAAGGAAAAAAGGTGCCAGAAGTGCTGCTTTCGGGCCATCACAAGAACATTTCTGAGTGGAGACGCCAAGAATCGTTAAAAAGAACGAAAGAAAGACGTCCCGACATCTTTAAAAATCTTGAAATAAATACTACATTTGGCGACAAATAATAACGAGGTACACATTATGTCCCTGAACATTGAAGCAATCCAGAATGAAAATTTGAAGACCGACCTTCCGGAATTCCGCGCCGGCGATACCGTTACCGTTAACGTCAAGGTTATCGAAGGTACGAAGGAACGTATCCAGCCGTTCAAGGGCGTCGTTATTCAGCAGAAAAACTCTGGCATCGGCAAGTCCATCACGGTCCGCAAGATGTCTGGTTCCGTAGCTGTCGAACGTATCTTCCCGGTCAACTCTCCGCGCATCGACTCCATCGTTGTCGAACGCTCCGGTAAGGTCCACCAGGCTCGCATTTACTACATGCGCGACCTCCGTGGTAAGGCTGCACGTATCGAAGAACGTCAGGCTTAATTAACCAGGCTTCGAAGGCGGTTATTTCCCGATGGTTACGGGGGATTCCCGAAAGAAACTGATCCCGCCCACGCAACTCCGCGTGAAGGCGGGTTTTGTTGTATCCTCACCTCAGGATGAAGACAAGAAAATCATCCTTTTAAACGAAGGTGAGCTTGTTGCGCTTGACCCCAAAGAAAATAACAAGGTCGCATTCAAGATCCACCCCGGCAATCTCGTCGGCGTAGGAGCGCTACTCGAACGCGAACCCGTGCGCTATATTTTCCAGGCTACGGTCGATTCCTCCATCACGATTATCAACGATGAATGTATGGAATCCGAGCTCAAGAGCCTTCCCGTATGGCTTTTGGCGGTTATCAAGGCAATTTCAGCAAGAACGCGAAGGATTAACGAATCCATGCGTTCGGCAAAGACGGACAATCCGCTTGCAAGCCTAGCCTCTTTCTGCAAATTCTTCAAAGGCGATGATTTTTTACAGACAAAAGCGTTGCTGCAAGAATTTTCGTGGCTAACCAAGACGCCCATACCAACGGCAACAGAGGCACTCAAAGCGCTAATCCGCCGCAAATTGGTTGTTTTCCATGGAGACAAATCTTGCCTCTCCATCCCTAACGCCGACCTTCTCGGAATATTTGCCGACTACCAGAAGGCAAAAGATCTGGACAAGCCATGGCTCCCGTTCTGCCTCACGCTCCAGCAAAAAAGAATTCTCGTTCTGCTTTCGACTTTAGAAAACGGGACATCCAAAGATTCAACGGACTGGATAGCCTTTTTCAAGGAACGCAATTTCGAAATGAGTGTCGCAGATTGGCTCCAAATCCAGCAATTCGAGTGGTTTATCGAAAAGGGGAATCACCTTCTTTCTCTTGATCTTGCGAAAATCAATTATTACGAAACGGCGTTGAAGTACGAACAAAATATCAAGGGTACCGTCTAATGGAAATCGCAGCCGGGAAAATTCTTTGTATGCAAGGAGACTCTCCGCACTCCTTCTACATTGTCAAAAAGGGCACCCTTGTCGCCACATTCAAGGACGAGCAAAACGAAATCCAGACAAAGAATCTGGGGCCGGGCTCCACATTTGGCGAACTCAGCCTTGTCGATGGCGAGCCCTTGGAATACACGGTTCGCGCCGAAGAAGACTGCGAAATAGAAGTCATCCCGCAAACATTATTCAATGAAACGATGGCAAAGCAACCCATTTGGATGAAGTCCATCATTTCATTCTTGACGCAGCGCAACAACATCGCCCAAGAAAACAAACGCAAGAAAGATTTTATAACATCTTTCCCTTCGCTTTTATTCATCCTCGCAAAGTCTAGCGAAAAATTAATTTATATAAAAGACATTAAAAACGAGCTCAAGAATTTTTCGAACTTATCTTCGCTGGAAACGTACAAACTATTACTGATTTTGCAAGACTTTAGGCTCATCCGTTTACAGGCTGAATCGCTCACCCTCGAAAACGAGATGCTCATCAAGTTGCTTTACGACATGCTCCGTCTTCGTGCGATTTACAAGAATTCATCGCACTACATTCTTTCGCTCACCGAGCAAGCCATACTCACCGCATTTACCAAAACGGCAAGTGAAAAAGGCGAGCTTCTCGAAAACGGATTCATCGCTATAAAGACGACCGATCTTGCCGCCCAAACAAAGCAATCCATGCACGGGATGACGCTCACCAAGCATAGCCTTGAAACGCTCCTGCAAAAGCGATTGCTGCAAACGCTCCCGCCCACATCTACAAAAAACAACGATTTGCCGGGGCTTGAATTCATCGAAAAATTCTCGGCCGATTTCGACAGGATACTGAACCTCCTCGAACTCAACCGCATTTATCCACTGCTCGATAAGAAGCTGATTTCGGGGCAGTAGGAAGTTGAAAGTGGTTAGTGTTTAGAGGCTAGTAGGCAGTAGGAAGTAGACCGTAGGAAGAGGGCCGCGACCACGAGCGTTCAACGCTTTAAACGTCATTCTGAGGCGTAGCCGAAGAATCCAGTGAAGGTATGGGATATGAGCACGGTCGCCTACGGCGACCTTTGGGGTGTGAGCTATGGGCAATGCACAAAGCGAGTTTACGAGCGACCTCATACCAAACATCTTTTTTCTAAGTTCTAAGTTCTAAGATCTAAGTTCTACATTCTAGTAACTAGTAACTCCGAACTAGTAACATCCATACCCTCCCCCTAAAACAATCTCATATCGCTTTTTTCTAAGATCTAAGTTCTAAGTTCTAAGTTCTAAATTGCTATCTTTACCCTGTAACACATTCACCCCCCAAAAGGTTTATTATGAAACTTTCTGCACTTCTCGTGACACTTTCATCCATCGCCGCATTTGCTCAGGACGCAGCTGCACAGCCCGAACAGCCGGGTGCTCTCGCCAGCTTCCTCCCCCTCATTCTCCTCTTTGTGGTGATGTGGCTCTTCTTCATCCGCCCGAAGCAGAAGGAAATGAAGCAGATGGACGATATGCGCAAGCAGCTCAAGAAAGGCGACAAGGTCATGACTGCCGCAGGCATCATCGGTACCATCGCTAGCATGGAAGAAAACATCGTTACGCTCCGCACAGGCACCTCCACCATCGAATTCGAAAAGGCTGCCATCCTCCGCGTCCTCAACAACGACCTTTCCGCTAAGGTCGAAGAAAAGAAGTAATCATGGCCATTCTCCCCATCAGAATTTACGGTGACCCGGTGCTCCGCAAAAAGTGCGAACCCATCACCGAAATTACGCCGGAACTCCGCCAGCTCGCCAAAGACATGCTCGAAACCATGTACGAAGCTCCTGGCTGTGGACTTGCCGCACCGCAAATCGGCAAGAACATCCGTCTCGTGGTAATCGATACCGCTATCCCCGACGAAGAAGAACCGCGCCCCTACATCATGTTCAACCCCGAATGGGAAGCTGAACCGGACGCCAAGCCAGCCGACTACGACGAAGGCTGCCTCTCGCTCCCGGATATTTTCTGCAACGTAGTCCGCCCGGATAAAGTTGCGGTGCGATTCTTCGACATCAACGGCGAAGCTCAGGAAATTCACAACTGTGAAGGCTTGTTCGCGCGCTGCATCCAGCACGAATGCGACCACCTCAACGGCGACCTCTTTGTCGATAAGATTTCGACATCGGACCGCACGATGAACCAGTCCAAGCTCCGCAAGATGGCCAAAGAAACGCAAGCAAAGCTCAAGAAAAAATAAGGTTCATGAGGCTTCGCCGGCTACTTTCAGTTTTAGCGCTAGCAATGTCGCCACTCACCTTGGCGACATTGACTTTTGCACCTCCGTCACATGCGAGAGAACTAGAACCGATTGAAACTAGCAGCGTTTCCGAGCAAACCATTGTTCCCCAAAAAATTTCAAATGAGCTCAATCGCCCTATCCAAGTGGGCGTTTTTGTAGGCGTGCCAAGCATCCTCGTTCATCACAAGAACGAAGAATTGCACATCACAGCCGTAAAAGGCAAACTCAAAATCAAGACTAAAGCGAAACGCCAACAGACCGCGGACCGCCGCGTTTTCAAAGCCACAGGTTCTGCGCCCGGCGAATGCATCGCCATCGCTACCGAAAAGGCCACCCTCAACAAAGCCTGCTACGAAGGCGAATTTATCATTTCCGCCAACGGGAACAAAGTAAACGCCATCAACATCATCGACATCGAAGAATACTTGCGAGGCGTCGTTCCTTACGAAATCGGCAAGCTCGACGAATCCAAGTTCGAAGCGCTCAAGGCACAAGCTGTCGCCGCACGCACCTACGCATACAAGCACTTCGGGAGCCGCAAGACCCAAGGCTTCGATGTTTACGCCGACACCCGCGACCAAGTCTACAAAGGCCTCCACAGCGCCACCGAAATTACAGACAAAGCCGTTCGCGAAACCGAAGGCGTCGTGATGACCTACAACGGCGAATTCATCACCGCATACTACCACTCCACTTGCGGCGGCCAAACCGAAGGCGTTGCCACCTGGGGCCGTCCCGACCATCCTTATCTCCAAAGCAAGCCCGACCTGCGCCCCGATGGAACACCCTGGTGCAGAGAATCGAATTACACCGAATGGACACGCGAATTCACGGAAGACGAGCTATGCGATTTATTCCAGACAAATGCTAAAGAAGCCAAAGCGAACGTCCCGAGTTTTTCGAACATCCACTCCATCAGCATTTTAGACACGCTCAAGAGCGGCCGCATCCACATACTCGAAGTCTCGACGAACAACGGAAAGTTCACAGCCAAGGCCGACAAAATCCGCTGGCTGTTCAAGCGCGGCGGCACCATCCTCCCCTCCAGTTTTTTCCGCATCCATCGCAACGGAAACCAATGGATCCTTAAAGGCAAGGGATTCGGCCACGGCGTTGGACTCTGCCAAATGGGCGCCCGCGCCCGCGCGCAAGCAGGGCAAAGCTACATCCAGATTTTAACGCACTATTACCCCGGCATCACGCTGGAAAAATTCACCAAATGATCGTCGTCTTAAGCCAAGGCTGTGCCGCAAACTTCGGCGACGGTGAGAAAATAGCGCGCCTCCTCTCCAAAAAATCCGAAGTCACGTTTGAATTTCCGGAACGCCCTGTCGGAGAAGCCGCGAATGCAAATGGGATCGCCGCAAATGACGGTGGGAACGCCGCAAATGATGATGGGAACGCCGCAAATGATGATGGGAACGCCGCAAATTCCGTGCCCGAAGCATTCTACCTCAACGTCTGCACCGTCAAAGGAAATTCCGGCGCCCTAAAACTCCTGCGCAAAACTGCAAGCACCTACCCAGGCGTTCCCATTTACATCACGGGCTGCGCCCCCAAGGACTTCCGCGAAGAAGCTATTCGAGCGGTCCCGAAAGTGCAATTTACAACGCTAGCCGATCTCGAACAGGAGCCGCTATTTAGGGTGGATTGGGGTAACGCAGAACAAGACCGCACTCGCATTAAAAGCAACAGGGACAGCAATCGCGACAAAGCAATCAATCGCCACGGGAACGTCCTTCGCGAATCGCCGTTCGTCGGCATCGTAAATATCGAAGAAGGCTGCCTCGATGCCTGCGCCTTTTGCAGCACGCATCTCGTCAAAGGACGCCTCCACAGCTTTGCGCCCAACGATATAGTCGATCAAGTCCAAGCGCTCGTCGATGACGGTTGCCTCGAAATACAGCTGACCGGCCAAGACTGCGCCTGCTACGGTTTTGACATCGGCACGAACCTCGCCGAACTCACACAGAGAATCCTCACGCACGTGAACGGCAATTACCGCATCCGACTCGGCATGGGGAACCCGCGCCATGTACTCGGCTATCAAGAAACATTGCTCGATTGTTTCACAGACGAACGCATTTACAAATTCATTCACATTCCTGTGCAAAGCGGTAGCGAAAACGTACTCAAGGCAATGAACCGCCGCCACACCGCGCAAGATTACGTAACACTAGCCAACGAATTCAACAAGCGCTTTAGCAAGTTCACGCTCAGCACCGATTTAATCGTGGGCTATCCCGGAGAATCTGCAGAAGACTTCAACGACACGCTAAACATCTTGAAAGACACGCGCCCGACCGTCTGCAACATCACGCGATTCGTCGCGCGCCCGAACACGGTCGCTGCACGCCTCGAAGCAAGTGAAGCAGCCATCCCCGACAGCGTCAAGCATGAACGTTCCGCAATTCTTGCCGAAGCGTTCCAGCAGATTGCGCTCGAAAACAACCGCAAATGGATTGGCGATGAATGCACCGTGGTCACCGAGAAGCCGGGCTACCGCAGCGGCACCACAATCGCCCGCAACACAGCATACCGCCCCATCGCACTCCAGGGTTCGTTCCCTGCGGGAACAACGCTTCGCGTCCGCATCTCCGACGCGGAACCCTTCGCCCTCCTCGCCGAACCTCTTTAAAATCGCGCGCATTTCCGAACACATTTTTCCGCGCATTCTCGCATCCCCAAAACAAAAAATCGCATCCCGCGCATTTCCATAATCAGCGCGCGCAATCCCCTCCATAAACAAAAAAGCCCACGGCAAATAATTGCCATGGACTTTGCAAAAAGCGTTTTATCGCGGGCGCTAATTACTTCACAGTGAATACTCGATTGTAGCTACCATCTTTCACGACATACAAGCCCTTTTCGAGACGCATCGAGTTCAACTTCATCTGAACATCGCACATGCGTGTCTGCAGCTTGCAAACAAAGGAACCCTTAGCATCGTAAACACTGAACGTTCTTTCTGCGGACTGCAAAAGTCTGCCGTTAGCAATACTAATCGTACCGCCCACTTCACTGGAATCAATCTTGGTCAACACCACATTATCAATGAAAACGCTACCCGTTGCAAGCCCTGCATTAAAGGCCACGCGACCATTCTTATCGGTAGATTCCCTCATGACAAACTTAACTTCGAAGTTTTTCTTGTCAGAGCCGAGATCGAACGTCACCGCAGAATCCAAATAGCTCTTCGAACCGGAATTCTTTCCAATATTCACTTCGAGAGTCCTTGTTGCAGAAGCCGATGCATCAAACGTGAGCTTGTAACCCTGCCCCTTTTCGAAATGGAAACCGTTCTGAACCACCTGAATATCGCTAGCCTTGGAACCCTTCTTAGTCACTGCGATTTCGGCCTTTCCGTCAGTAAACTTCAAAGAGGCATCACCGCTGTTCTTGTTCAGCGTCCAGCCAGCAAGTTCAAGCGAATCCGAGAAGGAACCGTTAAACACAGAGTCTCTATCCGTCGGAACTTCAATTTTCGGAGCCGCACCAATTTTACCATCCACAGTCCATTCCTTCACAAAATTCCAGATGTCCGAAACATCCGCCTTGGAAGGGCTATGGCCACGGCCAGGGAGCTTCAAGTGCTTGATATAAACACCTTCATCGCAAGGGCCCCAGGTGTACATAGTAGCACCAGAGTTTTCTGCATTGGGATAATTCTTTTGCTCTTCAGCCTGAGACGGGCAATGGAACTGATCGCGGTAATTCTTGATAAAACCTTCAACCTGACTGTAATTCAATACATCGTCGTTAGTTCCATGCGGATGAATGATAGGAACCGGGCGCTGAGCCTTCGAGGCACCGAACACATTCGTACCAGACGTAGGAGCAAACGCTGCAATTTTATCTGCAATCTTGCTCATGGAATGGTAAGTGAACATACCGCCCATCGAGAAGCCCGATAGATACACGCGCTTGGTATCGATTTTGTAGTCCTTTTGCATCTGGGCTATAATTTCGGTCATCCACTTGGTATCCTTATCGCCCTGGATATCCCAAGTACTCATACCCGTTCCACCCCTCGGATAAACGACGACAAAGCCCGCCGTATCGGCAACCGCTTCCCAGTGGGTATTGGACTGCTGGTAGTTGGGATCCTGGTCCATGCCGTGGCACGAAATGAGAAGCGGGCTGTTTTCCTTAAGATTAGACGGAGCATATACATGGATTTCCCTGCCAGAAACAGACATTTTTTTATAGTCGTTAAGGGATTTGCCGCCACCGCCGCCCCACTGGGCGAAAGAGAAAGATGTTGCTAATAAAAGCAATAAAGGGATTTTCATTTTTTGTACTCCTCTTGATTCTTTGTTTACCCAGTGTTCTTATCCTTTCCCAAGCTATAATGTATATTCGAAAAAATTCGGAACAACATATCCCGATAAATTACCGATGTAAAGACAAACAACAGAGACGTTGTGCTGTGAGTTACTAGTTATGAGTTACTAGTTAATAGAGCTTAGTGCTTAGCCCCATCCAGTAAAATTTTGTTGGCGGATTCTAGTTGGCAGATTTTGGTTAATAGTCGCAAACTATTAGTCATCGGTTTTCGTTAAAATTTTACTTCCTACTTCCTACTTCCTACTTCCTACTTTTCTATCTTTTACCGCGTAAAAAATTTTCAACCGAGGCAATCAAATGCTTGATATTAAAAAGATCCGTGAAAATCCGGAATATTATATTGCTGAAACCGAAAAGAAATATACGACCGTAAGCCTTCGCGATGTGCTCGCTGTCGATAACGAACGCCGCCCGCTCCTCACCGAAGTCGAACGCCTCAAGAGTGAACGCAACGCCCAGTCCAAGAAGATTGGCGAACTCAAGAAGAAGGGCGAAAACGCTGACGAAGCCCAGGCCGCCACACGCGAACTCGGCAACAAGATTGACGAACTCGACAAGAAGCTCAAGGAACTCGACTACAAGCAGACCGAAATGCTCATGCACGTTCCGAACATCGCTCCGCGTTCCCCGGAAGGCA
>JAEEGJ010012637.1_pt1 | contig 20807 bp, 14 predicted proteins | sample 8958761 | NCBI WGS metagenome assembly JAEEGJ01 (sample SAMN16246546, study PRJNA631951) | gut metagenome | biome: gut microbiome; feature: rumen; material: RS-attached | host: Bos | place: Iran: Karaj | collected 2018-10
ATCGTCACAGTAGATGGTGCGTCTGCCTTGAGAAGCACCGGCAGGACCGTCTGCGCAACCAGCGTCACGCTACCAGCCGTCCCGACGTCGAAATGGTAGTCGCCGCCCTTGATCTTGCCAGGGATAAACTCCAACTCGCTGGAACCAACCCCAATCTCCGACACCTTCGCACCACAGATTTCCGCAACGGCCTTCACGCACGTGAGGTGCTGCCGCTTCAGCCCAGGCTTCTCGCGACCCGCGCGAATCTTCTCGATCCACACCGGCTGCCCAGTGACCGCGCTCAGCGTCAGCGAAGTGCGCAGAACTTGCCCACCGCCCTCACCCTGCGATCCGTCAATCTCTATAAAGTCCGCCATCCTCTATCTCTTTCTATCTCTTTCTCCTTGCCCCCGCGCCGCATGAAGGCGGCCGCGTCATGCGGCCAACTTCATACGGGCGGCTTTCTTGGCTCTGCGCTTGGCCCTGCGGGCGATTTCCGCCTTCACGCGGGCCTTTTCCCACGCGGCGGTCTCGGCCAGCTCGGCCAGTTTTTGGTTGCTAAGCTGCCTCAGGTATTTCTGCGTTGTCATTTCGTTCTCCTTCCGTTTTGATTTCTGCACGTTAACACAAATAGCACAGCCCGTGCCAACGCAGAATTCGGCCTAAACCGCCCTTTTACCACCTATCTTGCTATAGCACGAGATATTGGCTATAAATTTATATAACCATCTCCGCTTAACGCAGAGTGGGGAGTGGCTAGTGACTAGTGGCTAGTGGCTAGTGATAGCAGATGCGCGATTCAACTAGCCACTGGACACTGACAACTGACAACTAGAAAAATCGGAGATTTTCCCATGGCCAACATCACCATCAAGATCAACGGTTCCGAGGTCTCGGTCCCCGCCGGCTCCACGATTCTGGACGCCGCGAAGAAGCTCAACATCAAGATCCCGACCCTCTGCTACTGCCCCGACGTCGGATGCGGCGTGCCGAACAAGCCGGCCTCCTGCCGCCTCTGCCTCGTCGAGGCCACCGGCATCCGCGGCCCGCGCAAGATCCTCGCGCCCGCCTGCGCCACGCCCGTCGCCCCCAACATGGAGGTCTGGACGAACTCGCAGCGCGCCCGCAACGCCCGCCGCACGGTTCTCGAGCTCCTCCTCTCGGACCACCCGAAGGACTGCCTCACCTGCGCCAAGAACCAGGACTGCGAGCTCCAGAAGCTCGCCGCCGAGTTCGGCATCCGCGAGATCGCCTTCCAGGGCGAGAAGAACAAGTTCCCGATCGACGAGTCCGCCGCCATCATGCGCGACCTCAACAAGTGCGTCATGTGCCGCCGCTGCGAGACCGTCTGCAACAAGGTCCAGACCGTCGGCGCCCTCACCGGCAACGGCCGCGGCTTCTCCGCCAAGGTCGGCACCGCCTCGATGATCCCGCTCGCGGACAGCTCCTGCACCTTCTGCGGACAGTGCGTCAACGTCTGCCCCGTCGGCGCCATCGTCGGCGTCTCCTACGTCAAGAAGGTCTGGAACGCCCTCAACGACCCGACCAAGACGGTCATCGTCCAGACGGCCCCCGCCGTCCGCGTCGCCGTCGGCCAGGAGTTCGGCTTCAAGCCGGGCGAACCCGTCACCGGCAAGCTCGTCGCGGGCCTCCGCGCCCTCGGCTTCGACAAGGTCTTCGACACCGACTTCTCCGCCGACCTCACGATCATGGAGGAAGGCCACGAGCTCGTCGGCCGCGTCACGAAGTTCATCGAGGCGACCAAGGCCGGCAAGTCGGCGAAGGACGCCTCCCTCGAGGCCCGTCTGCCGATTCTCACCTCCTGCTGCCCGGGCTGGATCAACTTCCTCGAGCACCACTTCCCCGACCTCCTCGACATCCCGAGCTCCTGCAAGAGCCCGCAGCAGATGTTCGGCTCGATCGCCAAGAGCTTCTACGCCGAGAAGACCGGCATCGCCCCGAAGGACCTCGTCGTCGTCTCGGTCATGCCCTGCCAGGCCAAGAAGTACGAGGCCGCGCGCCCCGAGTTCACGCATGACGGCGTCCGCGACGTCGACTACGTCATCACGACGCGCGAACTCGTCCGCATGCTCAACGAGGCCGGCATCAACCTCGCCAACCGCCAGGACGAAGACTATGACAGCCCGCTCGGCGAATCGACGGGCGCAGGCGTCATCTTCGGCGTCACCGGCGGCGTGCTTGAGGCAGCCCTCCGCTCCGTCCACACGATGCTCACCGGCGAAAACCTCGCCGGCGACGCGATCAACTTCCGCGCCGTCCGCGGCCTTGAAGGCGTCAAGGAGGCGAAGGTCGAAGTCGCCCCCGGCGTCACGGTCAACGTCGCCGTCGCCTCCGGCCTCGGCAACGCCCGCAAGGCGCTCGAGATGGTGCGCAAGGACCGCTCCCGCTTCCAGGCCATCGAAATCATGGCCTGCCCCGGCGGCTGCATCAACGGCGGCGGACAACCCTACATCAAGGACGGCGAACGCAAGGCGGCCCTCGAGCTCCGCATGGCCGGCCTCTACGCCGAGGACGCGGGCAAGCCGATCCGCCTCTCGCACGAGAACCCGGACATCAAGAAGCTCTACGCCGACTATCTCGGCGAGCCGGGCTCCGAGAAGGCCCACCACCTTCTCCACACGGTCTACCACGAGAACCTCCGCGGATAATGGCCGTCCGGTAGGGACGCGCCCACGGCGCGTCCGCTCCACCAGCGTCCGAGCGGCATGCCGCCCGGACGCCGTTGTTTTCTGATGGAGATTCCGTCTTCCATGTCTTCCGCTGCGCAGCGCCATCCCCGTGTCCGCACCGTGCTCGTCCTCGTGCTCACGGCGCTTGCGCTCGCCTGTGCCGGCGTGGCGCTGGTCCGGCGACCCCGCTCGGTCGACGAGGCCGTTCAGCTCGTCCAGAGCTGGCATCGCGACGAAGACCCGGTCTGGAAGCGTTGGTTGCCGCAACGGCTTCGTCGTTCGGCTCTCTTCCGGACGCGCGACCGTTCCCCAGAGGAGGTCGTCGCGGACATCTTGCGGAACGACATTCCCCGCTGGACGCCCGCCCAGCGGGCCGATTTCTTTGCCCGGGGACTTGACGGCTCCATCGGCTGGAACGAACCTTGGATTTTGGCCGACGTTCTGCTCGATTCCGGGAACGAGACCGGTTGGAATGACAAGGGCGAGTTGGAACTTCCCCCGCCCGGTGTCCTGCCGGACTGGGAATCCGTCCGGCGCCGCAAGCTCGAACTCGAAGGTCCGCAGGCGGACACGACGCTCCTTCCGTTCGACATCGCTCTGCGCTGGCGCATCACGCTTGTTCCGTCGGCACTGGGCCACGAACTCGTCCTGTCCCGTCGCGACGGCTCGTGCGAATCCCGGCGGGAGACGCGCCTCCCCGTGGAGCACCATCCCGTAATCGACCCTGCGTGCTACAATCCGGTCGAACAACGGATCTACATGGAATACGGGAACTTCGTCCGCGTCCAGACCAACGGCGACTGCAACGCGCAGGTCTATGAAATCCGCCCCGTCGCCGGTTCCGGATCGCCGGATGCCATCTACGAACTCTGCGTCCCGACGGCCCCCGTGTTCAACCCCGACGACCAGCCGCCCGATCCCTAAAACTCCGCCGAGACGACCTCGTAGAGGCGCCAGGGGCCGAAATCCTGGTCGAATAGAAGTCGTTGCGCACCGTTGTCGTAGATGCCGCCGTAGCGCCATTCGCATGGCTCAAGGGCGTTTTCGCGCTCAGGCTTCGGCACGAGCAGATAGAGACTCTGCCGCGTGTACGCCTTTCGTAGGACGCCTATGTGCAAATCCAGACATGGCTCGAACATGGCGTCGTTGGCCGGGTCGGAGCAGTGTCCGCCAAGTCCAGCATAGCCGCAGACGAAGACACGCCCCCAGGGCGTAACCTCCTTCACATGCCTGGCAACAGCGTCCCGGTTCGGCGGCGCGATGTTCGCCGGCGCGCCCCAGGGGAGGGACCAGTCGAGCGCGGCCGCCGACAACGTTGCAAACCACAGTATGGCCGCCGCAGCGACCGAGGCGGCCGCGCAGATAGGAGATAGGATCCTATCTCCTATCTTGTGGACTGCGGCGGCAAGCGCGGCTACCGCCGCGCAGGCAGCCGCAGTCCACATCGCGGTGCGCGGGAACGGGCCGAGGCTCAGGTCGCCGATGAAGCGCCAGGCGAAGAACGGGTCGTCGAGGATCAGGTACGAGAGCAGAATCCAGCATCCGGCGGCGTAGAGGACTGGTGTCAGGCACAGGAACATCAGCCCGCCGACACGAGGTCGCGTGCGCCTGTCCGCGACGATGAGAAGAGGCGCGACAAGCAGCATCGCCACGACCCAGCCGATGTACGGGAGGCCGCAGAGCAGAAGTCCCGCCATGAGGAACGAAAACCACACCCAGTCACGTAGCCGCTTCTCGCGCGCCCAGTCCAGAAGCTTCAGGATGGAAAGAATGAAGAGCGCGGCAGCCGTGGGGGCGGCTGTCATTGCGACAGCCGCCCCCACGGCTGCCGCGCAGATAGGAGATAGGAGATAGGAGATAGGGGATAGGAGATAACCCTTGCGGGTTGGATGGGGCGTATGGCTTGGGCATTGGGTTTCGGTGGCCATCGAGGGCTGTCGAGGGCTGTCGAGGGCCATCGAAAATCCATTCGTGCTGAAGCGCCGTAGGAAAAACCACGTGGCGCAAGCCACGACAAGCGCGAGAATTATGGAATAAAAGGCGGGACAACGCGCGAAGGGGGATTGGAGGAGGAGGGGGAGAGGGGCATGCCAGGCGCTGCCGATCATCGCCTGACGTGTCGCGCCGGAAGGCGCGCCGCGCAAGGCGATAATGGAGATAGGAGATAGGAGATAGGGGATAGGAGATAGGAGATACCCCTTGCGGGTTGGATGTGGCGGATGACCAAGGCGCAGGGCTTCGGTGGCCATCGATAGCTTTCGATAGCCTTCGATGGCCATCGAAAATAAAGCGTTGGTCAAAGATTGACGGTCATATCTCCTATCTCTCATCTCCTATCTCCTATCTCCTATCTTGGGAGAAGACGAAGCACGGGCATCGTAGCCGCGCATCGCGCTGCTACGACAGGCCGTGCTTCGTCTTCTCCCAGTGGTGCGGGCTTGTGAAGAACTGGATGAAGGCGCGCCACCCGCTCACGCTCATCAGCGCCCAGTAGACGGGCAGGAGCAGGTTCGCCCAGAGAATGCCGTCATAGCGGCGGCGGTAGCAGCCGAGAAGACTGACGTAGAAGAAAATGAAGTTGCCGGCGAAGAGACAGAATGCGCTCGCCGCGAATATCGGCCCGGGATAGAGTTTGTCGAGTCCCGCCGGCTGGAAGATGAACCAGGCGAGCGTCATCAGCCAGAAAAAGGGATTGACAAGCGTCGAGAAGACGGATCCGCCGACGAGGAAGAGGAAATGGAATGTATTCTTAAGGCCGAGCTCACGGACAAGACCCGGAAAGTCGCGCGTGTGCACGAAGAAAGTCTGTATGTAGCCCTTCTGCCAGCGTGTGCGCTGGCGGATCCAGTACGGGAGCGAGCTGCACGCCTCCTCCCAGGTCGTCGTGTCGAGCATGCGCGTCTCGTACCCGGCGCGGGCAAGGCGGACGCCGAGGTCGCAGTCCTCGGTGACGTTGTACGCGTCCCATCCCATCAGGTCGCGGAGAATGGCCGTGCGGAAGTGGTTCGAAGTGCCGCCGAGCGGGATGACCGTGCGGAAATAGGCAAGACCCGGAAGCGAGAGGTCGAACCAGCTCGAATAGTCAGCCGCGAAGTACCGGGTGAGAAGATTGTACCGCGTATTGTAGTAGTTGAGTCGCGACTGGACGCAGGCCACGCGCTCCGGCGATGCGGCGAAGGCGAGGACCGCCTTCTTGAGCTGGTCTGGTTCCGGTCGGTCCTCGGCGTCGTATATCACAAGGAATTCGCCCTTCGCTTCGTGTAGGCCGATATTGCAGGCCTTCGGCTTCGTGCGCGGGAACGACGGCGGAATGGGGGTGATCCGCATGAATGGTGGCAAACGAATCGCTTTTGCCGCGTTGAGGGTGATATCATCATCGGCTTCGAGAAGGAGCTGTATGTCGAGCTTGTCCTTCGGGTAGTCGAGTTTGGAGAGCGACGAAATCATCTGCGACAGCGTCTCCGGCTCGTGGTACATCGGCACGAGAATCGAGTACATCGGCCAGTCGCGCGGGGCCTCCATCTCCTCCTTTGAAAACGAAAAGGACGAGTCCGGACGAACGGAGGCCCACACCAGGGCCACGCGGTAGATGATGGAGACGAGGTAGAAGAGCGTAAGGGCGGCTACCAGAACGCGTCCCGTCGCGAGGGGGGCCAAGGCGAAACAGATGACGGCGGCGACAATAAGGCCAAGCGCCGCATACTTCTGCGAGGAAGTAAGCGGCGCCTTTGCGCTCCATTCCGGCCGCTTGTTGGCCAGTTCGAGCGGATCGCACACTATTTGCTCGTTCGCCATGCTTGGCGGAAGAGCAATTCCTGTGCCATGTGCTACACCGTCTTGAGCTGCGGGAAGAGGATGACGTCGCGGATGACTTCGGTGCCGGTGAGGAGCATGACAAGGCGGTCAAAGCCGATGCCGAGGCCACCGGCCGGGGGCATGCCGTGCTCCAGCGCGCAGATGAAGTCCTCGTCGATCTTCTCGACGTCCTCGCCCGCCTGCACTTCGAAGGCCTTGCGCTGCTCGAAGGGATTGTTCTGCTCGGTGTAGCCTGGGCAGAGTTCCTTGCCGGCGACGACGAACTCGTAGACGTTGGCGGCCGTGGGGTCGTCGGGGCAGACCTTTGCGAGCGGCACGAACTCGTGCGGGACGCGCATGACGAAGGTCGGCTGGCGCAAGGTCTTCTCAATGAGCTTGTCGTAGACCTCGTGCGTCACGAGAAGGTGGTTCCAGGATGGGTCGATGTCGCATCCCGCCTCCTTCGCGCGGGTTCGGGCCGTGGCGTCGTCAAGCGTGAACCAGTCGTCACCCATGCGCTCCTTGACGAGATCGGCGTAGTTGACGCGGCGGTACGGGGGCGTGAAGTCGAGGATCTCCTTCGCCTCGCCGTATTCGACGGTCATCTTGCCGAGAACCTTCTGGCAGAGGTGCGGCAGAAGCCCTTCGACGATGCGGATCATCGACTCGACGTCGCCGTAGGCCTCATAGATTTCGAGAACGGTGAACTCGGGGTTGTGTGTGCGGTCGAGGCCCTCGTTGCGGAAGTCGCGGTTGAGCTCGAAGATCTTGTCGAAGCCGCCGACGAGAAGACGCTTGAGGTAGAGTTCCGGGGCGATGCGCATGTACATGTCGCGGTCAAGCGCGTTGTAGTGCGTGATGAAGGGCTTGGCCGCCGCGCCGCCGGCCTGCGGCTGGATCATGGGCGTCTCGACTTCCTGGAAGCCGAGGTCCTCAAGGTAGCGGCGCGTCTCGCGCGTCAGTGCGATGCGGATGTCGAAGCGCTTGCGCGACTCCGGGTTGGCGAAGAGGTCCAGGTAGCGTTTGCGGTAGCGGTCCTCCGTGTCGACGAGGCCGTGGAACTTCTCCGGCGGCTGGAGGATGGCCTTGGAGAGGAGCGTCCAGGTGTCGACATGGATGCTCTGCTCGCCCATGCGGGTGGTGAAGAGCTTGCCCGTGACGCCGATGTGATCGCCGATGTCGAGCAGGCCGAAGGCCTTGAAGGCCTCCTCGGTGAGGCTCTTTTTGCCGACGTAGATCTGGAAGCGGTCCGAGCCGTCGTAGAGGTCTGCGAAGACGCTCTTGCCCATGGAGCGGATGGCGAGAAGGCGTCCGGCGGCGCGAACCTCCTTGTCGTCGGCGTAGTTCGCGCGGATTTCGGAAAGGCGAGTGCGCTCAAATGCCAGGCCGAAGGGCTCGTAGCCCATCGCCTTTAGCGCCTCTAGGTTGCGGATGCGCTGTTCGCGGTACTGATCAATGTTGGCGGCCGGCTGAGCCGCCACCGTGGTGGATGCTTCATCATTCATGCTAACTATTTTAGCACTATTTGCCTTGCGGCGTCCTGTTCCGATAGAGGAAGTACAGGAACAGGTCCGTGCCGATGATCAGTAAGTTGAGGATGTAAAGAACAATTCGCCAATCGAGAACTGGGGCGGTAAGCTTAAAGAGGATGCCAAAGACATACCCCAGCTCAATTATGCCCATGAAAAGGGGACTCTTGCCGGCGACAATTTTTGTTCTAAGTGTTTTCGCGATGCTGAACGGCCAGCTTGCGGCGAAGCAGAGTAGCATGAGCATTTCAAAGATTGCGTAAGTTTCCATGAAAAAACCTTGGGGTTGGAGTGAAGAAAAAAAGTGAAAATGAAAAGTTCGAAGTCGTGGCGGAATTACGCCTCCAAGTCATCAGGGTTGGCGGCAAACACCTCGGTGCGTGGCAGTTTTTTGAACGCTTTTTCACAGGTAACAGTCGTTTTGGCCTCTGAAAAATATTGGCCGTGTATAAGGCGGTCCACAAAGCCTGGGTTGATTTTCCAGAGATTGGGAATGGCAAGGATGTCCTTTGCTCGGTCGCTAACAACGAATCCCTCGGTCACGGCGATTTTTCCAAGCAAAGATAAGGCATTTTCCTTGGCGACGCCATAACTGGCCTGCAGGGCATAGTATGTTTCCGAAAGGACTAGGTCGGAAATTTCAAACTTGTCTCCTGCCTGAATGCGGGAATGCGTTGCCTCGACAACTTTCGCCGCGAGCGGTAACGGATGGTTTGTGAGGATTCGCATCAGGAAGGAAGAGTCGCATCCGTATGTCATTTAAGCCCCGCCTTTCTCGCTTGCACAATTTCATCGCGGATCTTTTCCGTGTCAAGTGGATCTTCGGGGAAACGGGTGATAAACGGCGCCGCAATGCCTGCCCATTCAGGAGCGCATCCCTGATGCCGCTTTCTTGAGCGACTCACTTTGGCGGACGGCCGCCTCCAATCTCCAGCATTGTACGCTACGATGAACGCAATAACGGCGTTGCGTATCTTCTCCCCGTTCCTTGCCGTGTTCATTTTGAACTCGCGGTAGACGGAATCTGGAATGTCGATGGTTGTTTTCATGGCAAACATTATAACTTGTTTTATTGCTAAATGGGTGTACTTTTCGTGTTAACTTAACCGACAAACCGAAAAACTGACCAACCGACAAACCGACAAACGGTCCTTCGGCGCGTGGCGCCGAAGGACTCAGCCCTTGGGCCGCCACGCACGGATCATGTCGGCGCAGTCGAAGGTCGAGGCGATAAGCGCCGTGCGGATCCACATGCCGTTGCGCATCTGGCGCCAGTACTTCGAGCGCGGGTCGGAGTCGCAGTCGGTTGAGATTTCGTCCCGGCGCGGAAGCGGGTGCATGAGGACGGCGTCGGGTCCCATGAGCGCCATTTCGGCGAGGCCGATCTTGAAGCGGGAGGTGTCGATGCGCGCGCTGTCGCCCTTGGCGGCGTCCCACTCGTCCTGGATGCGCGTCATGTAGACGGCGTCGGCCTCGGGAAGGTACTTGCGCATGTTGTCCGTGACGACGTACTCGGCGCCGTGGGCCTTGAGCATGTCGAGGATGTCCTGGCCGATCTGGAGCTGTTCGGGCGCGACGAAGATGTGGCGGATGCCCTTGTAGTTCGTGAGGAGGTTCGAGAGCGAGCGCACCGTGCGGCCGCGCGCGAGGTCGCCGACGTACATGACCGTCCGGCCTTCGAGGCCGCCCTTCTTCTCGAAGGAGCGGTGGAGCGTGTAGATGTCGAGGAGCGCCTGCGTCGGGTGCTGGTCCTTGCCGGAGCCGGCGTTGATGATCGGGACGGGGCGGTCCGATTGCGAGAGGGCCCACGCCATGTGTTCCGCGAGGCCTTTCTCCTGTGTGCGCATGATGATCAGGTCGAAGTAGGAGCTGAAGGTACGGATGGAGTCCTCACGGCTCTCGCCCTTGAATTCGCTGGAGACGGCGGGGTCGCGGACCTCGCCCGTGCGGAGGCCGAGAATCTGGCAGGCGCTGAGGAAGGAGAGGAAGGTTCGCGACGACGGCTGCGTGAAGTAAATCATCGCCCGCTTGTGCGAGAGCTGGCCTTGAAGGAAGTCCATGCCCTCGCGCGACTTCGCGATGAAGCGGATCTTCGTGGTGAGGTCGCAGAGTGCGTCGAGTTGCGCGCGTCCGAACTGCTGCGCGAAAAGAGTATGGAAAGGCATCCCGTCCGCCCTCGCCAGAAGCGGCACCTTTGATTCAAGAGTGAGTGCCGAGTAATCGGCCCAGGATATGTCGTGGAGTGTGTTCATGTAAATTGCGTCCAATTGGAATCTTCGGGGTTTGCTTGAAACCTTTTGAGCCTTACGATGTCTTCCTGTGCGATGCGTCCTGTCTCGGCTGCTGCTGTGCAAACGGCGTCGAAGTCACAGAGCGAGTGGTTCTCGACGCCGGCGGTTGCGAAGCGTTCGAGGCCCTTCTTGAGTCCGTAGGTGAAGATGGAGACGACGCCGAGGACCTGTGCGCCGGCCTCGCGCAACGCCGCGACAACCTCCAGGCAACTGCCGCCCGTCGAAATGAGGTCTTCGACGACGACGACCTTCTGGCCGGCCTCCAGTTTGCCCTCGATGCGGTTTTGGCGGCCGTGGTCCTTGTTCGATGAGCGGACGTAGCCCATCGGCAGACCTAGGAGGTGTCCGCAGATGGCGGCATGGGCGATGCCAGCCGTTGATGTGCCCATCAGGACCTCGACGTCGGGGTAGTGTTCGCGAATGAGGGCAACGAGGCCCTCCTCGATGCGCGTTCGCACGGCCGGGGCGGTAAGTGTGAGGCGGTTGTCGCAGTAAATGGGGCTCTTAATACCCGAGGCCCAGGTAAAGGGCTGGTCGGGACGAAGGAAAACCGCGCCGATGTCCAGCAGGTCGCGGGCTATTTGCTCTTTCTGTGTCATAAGGTCAGGCCTCGCGGCTTCAGCCGCATGTAAAACATTACGATTATAGCACAGGCTGACGCCGCCGTACTTCCCAAAGTATTGCACTGAGCACGTAGTCAAGGTTTGAGAGCACGTCGTCATAGAGAAAGCGCATCACGAAGTAGCCGTTTTCCTGCAGCAGCATGTCCTTGCGCCGGTCACGGCGGTAGGCCTCCGCGCTACCAAGGTGCTGCAAACCGTCAATCTCGATGGCTATTCGCAGTTCGCCGCAGAGGAGGTCTGGTTCCAGAAAGGCGCTTTTGCCGAAGGCTATGGGCAGTTTGTCGTTAAGCGAGAAGCGTCCGCGAGTCTCGGGAAGGGTTTCGAGGCGTTGGAATAGGAAGGCCTCGGCCGCGCTGCAGGCGCGCTGCACGCCTTCGTCGTCCTCGGCCACCGTGGTTGAGGCCATGACGAAAAGCGAGGCAAGAGCGGCGTCCACGCCGTCGATGCACAGTCGCTTTACACTGGCGGCGTATGTCTCCTGCCATTCGCGCTCAAGCGGAAGCAGCACTTCGCGCGGCCAGCCAGGAGTCGATGAAAGCGGCAGGACGATTTTGTAGCCCAGGGCCTCGTAGCCCGCGCTGCGCCTGTCGAACATCCTGTTGCAGACAGGCGCGTTCAGGTCGACATAGTCGTATACCCGTACTTCGCGCTTGCCGACGTGACGCCTGTGCAACCGTCCGACATACTGCGTGATGCGCCCGCGCCATGAAACGGGCAACGCGAGAAAGAGCGTGTCGAGCCTCGCGTCATCGAACCCTTCGCCAAGATACGGCCCCGTCGCGAGCAGAACGCGAGGTTCGCCGTCCGGGATGGAGTCGAGTTTCTCGCGCACTTTCTTTAGTTCGCGCTTGCCCATGCCGCCTCGCAGCATGACAATGTTCGCGACCTTGTCGCGGAGCATCGACTCGAAAACCTCCAAGTGGACGCGTCGCTCCGACAGTACCACGGGCGAACGTCCCTCGGCAAGGGCGTCAAGTACTTCGGTCGCTATCATCTTATTGCGCACTTCGTCCGCGACGATTTCATCGACGAGTTTCGGCAAGAGGAGCCTGCCGTCGTCGTCGGTCGTCGCATTCGACGGCGCAAATGCCGTTGGGCGCACAAGCACGACATGCGCGAAAGGCTCGAGGTCGGTCGTGCGCCGCCCGTCGGCGCGGTGGCGGATCGGACCGCACTGCATGACGATTTGCGGGTGGTGTCCGTCGCGCCGCATGACAGTTGCCGACAGCCCCAGGAAGTACTTCGCCCTCATGCTGTCCGTAAGCGCCTCGAATGTCGGCGCGGGAATGGCGTGGCACTCGTCCACTATCACCTGCCCGTAGTCGCGCGCGATGTCCCGTACCTTCCCCTTGCGCACCAGGCTCTGGACAAGAGCCACGTCGATTCCGCCCTTGGGACGTGACGCCCCGCCTCCAATTCGGCCGATGGATTTCTCGGGTATGTCAAGAAAGGTTGCCAACCGCGCAATCCATTGCGCCTGGAGTTGTCGGCGGTTGACCAATATGAGGGTGTTTGTCTTGCGCGCCGCGATAATGAAGGCCGCAAGGACCGTCTTTCCAAAGGCCGTTCCTGCGGCGAGCACACCGCCGTCATGCGCCAGAATGTCGTCCGCCGCGTGCTTTTGCTCCGGACGCAGCTCGCCGTGGAACTCAACGTCAAGGGGCTTCCCCGCGCACCGCTCGTCATCGATTTTACAAGACAGGCCCCACTCGCTTAGAAGACTCATGGCCGCGTCGCAACATCCGCGCGGAAGGCGCACTTCATCCGGCTCCAGCGTAGCGCATGAAATCACACGCCTTAAGGACCGCGCCGGCAGGCGCATGCGCTGCGCGTCATGAAATTCCGGGTTCACAAATGTCGCAAGGCCGATGAGCTTGGCAACCTGCGGCGGTGTAAGAAGCCGCCTTTCTATTCTCACGCGGTTGTCAAGCCTTACAGTGACGGATGATGCCTCCGGCGGGAGGGCCGCGCTTGTCGCCGCCGCTTCCGTGACGAAGGCGAACGAGTCAGGGTTTTCCAAATCGGGAGGAATGAGCGTTGAATGTGAGGCAAGCGCGTCACGGACGATCGACTCGGCCTGTCTCGCGCCGATGCGGCGCACCTGCCCGAGGAAGGCCCATTGATCGCGGTACGGGACGAAGGCGGGGTCGACGAAGACGGTACGCCCCGCCTTTCGTTCCGCATGGTCGAGCGGCAGCGGCGCCAATGCGCCGAGTTGTCCGCGAGGCAAGGTGTCCTGCGCGGGCAGGATGGAGTCGAAGATTTCCACACCGAGTTCCGGCCGACGACGGAAGGCGGCGAAAAGGACGGCAGTTGCCACGTCGCGCGCGATGCGTCCGTCAACGGGTTCGGCGAAAAAGAACCAGACGCGCGCGGAATCGCCCTCGCGGGCGCGTTCGACGGCGCATGGGACCCGCATGGAGCGAGAGGCTTCCCGAACGGCGGCCGTGTCTTCACGCCAGTTGCCCCCGCTGAACTGGACGAGCGCGAAACGTGTGCGCTCATCGAGGCCAAGCGGGTATACGGCGGCGGAGAACGGCCGACCTGACGGATCGGCACCAAGCAGATGCTGTCGAAAGACATCATCCGAAACTGAGGCGAAACGCCTGTGCGGACATACAGCGCAGCGGACGTTCTTCATGTCGCAGACGCCGGCTTGCCAGCGGTTATGGCAGACGGGGCTGTAGCCGGTTTTGCCAGTTTTCGAACTGGCGTACCGAAGGGCGTAGATATCCGCGCGTCCGCGGAAAAGCGAGGAAAAGAGCCGGACCTTATCTTCCGGCGATGATGCATTCGTAATCATGGCGCAATTAACTCCTTGCACCACTCTAAAGCCTTTTCAAAAGTCAAATTTCCGCGACATTTATTTGTTTTTTGCATTTTTGCAGCAAGTTGAACTGTGGCAAAATCCAGCAATTCAACCTACTGCGAAAAGACAAAGAATTTTTAGCCTAAAACTTTGTTTCAATAAAACTGCGTGAAAATGCTATACTATCACCACCCTTGGACACACATGGGAGAACGCGATGACAGACACCGTACGAATCGATTTTACAAAAGACACTGGCGCGGTCAAGCCGTTGCATGGCGTCAATAACGCACCGATGCGCATACCGGAGGGATCGCGGCAGGACGAGTTCCGAAAAGCCGGCATCCCGTTCATGCGCACCCATGACACCGCTGGTATGTGGGGCGGAGGACACTATGTCGACATTCCGAACGTCTTTCCCGACTTCGACTCCGACGAGAACGATCCGGCCTCATACGACTTCGCTTTCACAGACGCCTTTTTCAAGCCGATTGTCGAGGCCGGCACGAAAGTTTTCTACCGGCTTGGAGTCACCATCGAGAACTACTGGAAGATCAAGGCTTACCGCATCGACCCCCCGAAGGACTTCGGCAAATGGGCGCGCATCTGCGAGCATGTAATCCGCCACTACAACGAGGGCTGGGCCAACGGCTTCCGCTGGGACATCAGCTATTGGGAGATTTGGAACGAACCCGAGAACCCGCCGATGTGGCAGGGATCGCGCGAGCAGTTCTTTGAACTCTATCGCGTAGCGGCGAACCACCTGAAGCAATGCTTTCCGGAGCTACGCGTCGGCGGTTACGCCGGATGCGGCTTCTACGCCATCGACCCCGAGGGCGACCGTGACAGAAGTGACTTCTACCGCTCCTTCGTCACCTGGTTTGAGGATTTCTGCGCCTTTGTCACGGACGAAAAGACCTCCGCACCGCTCGACTTCTTCTCCTGGCACCTCTACAGCGCCGAACCCGAGCGCATCATGCGCCATGCCGCGTATGTACGCAAGACTTTGGACAATGCGGGACTCGCCGCCACCGAAAGCATCTTCAACGAATGGAACTACATGGGGCCGAGCGAAAAGTACAACCGCCCCATCTTCGACAACATGAAGGAGGCACCGGGCGCCGCATACTGCGCCGCCGCCTTCGCCCTCATGCAGGCCGGCCCCGTCGACAAGGCCATGTACTACGATGCTCTGCCGACGCGCTCCTACTGCGGCCTCTTCTACTTCCCGAGCCAAAGGACCACGCCATGCTACGAGTCCTTCGCGGCCTTCAACGTCCTCTACCGCCTTGGCGGGGCCGTACGCTGCAAGAGCGACGTGGAGCACGTCTACGCCGTAGCCGCCGCCGACGGCGAACGGCAGGCCTTCCTCCTGGCCAACTACTCGTGGGAGAAGGACATGAAACCGCGCCGCGTGCGCCTCGCCATCGAAGGCGGTGCGCCCTCGTACGAGCTCTATGTCGTCGACGAGGAACATCACCGCCTCACCCATGTTGGATCCTGCCGCAACGGCGAAGAGCTGGAGCTGCCTGAATACGCAACGGTTCTCGCGCTAGCCGGAGTGGAACTCCCCGGCGCAGTCGAACCAGCGGAACGCCATGCCGGATCTCTCAACGGTCTCGCGCCACGCTAGGCGACGTTACTTTCACGATGACCTAGTCCGCCGTGACGGAGGCGTCTTTGAAGCGTAGCACGTTGGCGGCGGGCTTGAAGTCGACCAGGTCGAGCTTTGAGCGGTTCATCCCGACGCTGATCGCGCGCAATTTGATCGGGAAGTCGATGACCTTGTCGCCGCCCTCGCTGGACCATTGCTCGACGACCGGCCCGGGACTGCGCTCGGAGATGAGGGTCGTGTCGCGAAGCGGCGTGTAGACGTAGGCCCATCCGTCGAAGTTGACGCAGAGGTTGCCCGGCCAGTCGTTGATGTCGCAGCACCACCACGAACCCGTCGAGAGGTTTTTGAAGACTTCGCCCTGCGCGTCCTCGATCTCGAAGCGGATCTGCCCCCAGTTGGAGTCGCCCTTAACCCATACGCCGATGATGTTGGGCTTGCCTTCGACAGGTTTCGGCTCCTTGAAGCGCATCGTCGTGTAGCGCGTGACGTAGCGGTCGATAAACTTGTTCTTCGGCTTCTCTTTCGCGGGGCCAAGCGCCAGCTCGACGCAGTCGCCCTTTTCATCGTCATTGACGCCTCGGACGGTGAACTCGCCCTCACCGGCGGGTTGGAGATAGGGAAGGAACGAGTGGGACGTGGAGGCGAGCCACGGGTCGGGGACGAGCTCGATTTCGTCGGCGACGCCCAGTTCGGCGACGACTTTTGCCTTCTCGATGATCTTCTCTGCCTTTGGATACGTGCGCGCCCCGGCTGTCGCGGACGCGAGGGGTTTGTCCGTGATCACATAGACCGGCGAACCGCCGGCCTTGACCGTCGAGGCACCCTTCGGGAGCTTCGACTCCGCGCCGAGCATCTGGACTATCGTTCCCTGCACGGGCGAATCAACGGCGAACTCGACGTCGCCGCGCGAGGCCCAAAGCGCAGTCGCGTACTTGCCGTCCACGCGCTTGAACTCCACGGCGTAGACCGTGGTCGACCCGGTGTCGAGCTGGCGCGAGAACTTCACGCCGTCGAGCGCCTTTGTGAGGACGCCGTATGCGACGATTGCGGGCTTGGGATAGACCCACGGCGAACGATAGAGGAGACCGCTGCCGCCCCAGAGACCGTTGTAGTATCCGGTCGAGCAGTCAAAGAAGACGCCGGGACTGATGAGGTAGTAGTCGTGCGCGAGCGAGATAAGTACGTCGCGAACGTAGTATTCAGCCTGCGTTTTTATGCCGAGGTCGCGTTCGGTGCGGTAGACGAACTCCCATGTGCCGTTGCACTTCACCCGCTTTCCGGAAATCGCCTCGGCGGCATCCATTGTGCAGTGCTGCCCCTGGATGTTGCAGTCCTGGAGTTTTTCTGGAACGATTGTCTGCGAGGGCGTCTCGATGCCGATGCGGCCATAGCTTTCGGCCTTTGCGCCGGCGCGCATCGGGCCAATCACGGCGCCTGCGGACCATGTGGAGTTGCCGATCTGGAGACGCGGCGCAAGGTCGGGGAAGTGTTTGCGGAGAAGGCGCGCGCACTCGTTGATGTACTTAGCGTCGGCCTCGGCCATGGCGTATGGATAATTCGTTGGGGCATCAAGGTCGATCAGTTCCTCGGCGACGAAGGCCGCGGGAGCAGACTCATGCCAGATCATCGGCGTCGGGACGGTGTCCTTCGGCATGTTGTCAACGGCGCCCTTCACCTGCCGGACGAACCAGTCCTCGCCCTTGGTGACGACGCCCGTCTTGTTGTCCGTTTTGTCGAGGAAGACGCCCTTTTCCGGATCAAAGTTGCCGCGTCGTCCGGGGACGCCGAAGTTACCGCATCCGGTCGTGTCGTACTTGTCGTACATCTCCTGGTCGAGTACTTTCTTGTCACGGCCATTTTCGTCCTTGACCTTCTTCTGGAAGATGTTCCACGAGAACTTGCGTATGCCGGCCTTCTTCATGATCGGGCCGCCGATGGAGGCCGCGCCCGAGGAGCCGTGGCAGTTGAACCACCAGACGGCGTAGGGCGAGTCGCGGCGCGACACCTTGCGTCCGGCGGGCGGCATGATGCCGAGCGCCGCCTCGTGGGTGAAGAGGTCCTTTCCGCTTGCGTCCGCGAATGTGACGTCGAGCGAATACCAGCCAGGTCCGACATTGCCGAAGGGAATCTCGACGCGGTTCGTGGCCCCGGCCGCTCCGCTCCACTTCTTCTCGCCCTTGAAGGCCTCGTTTCCATCAATGTCTTTCGCCATCCATCTCACCTTGCCCCTGGCGGAGGAGGTGGTTGCGCCCCGCGCGACCATGATCTCGAATGCCGTCTTCTTGTCCGTCTCGTCGAGCGTGAAGATGTTGCCGGGCTGCGCCTCGCGGACGACGACGTTGAACGGCGCCTTTTCAAGCGTGACGCCGAAGACGTTGAAGGAACTGTCGGAATTGGGGTCGGGCTTCATGCGGTTGTCAATCTGCTGGAAGTTCTCCCAGCCCTTGCCCGTGAGGTCGAAGTCGAGGTAGCTGCCGCCCTGCGCCGCGAAATCGATGATGCGCCCGATGTTGAGCTGCACGGCCGCGCTGTAGAGCGGCACGGTCTTGCCCTTGAACTCCACTTCGCCGACTTTTTTGCACCAGTCGGGGACGCCGTCCGTGAAGTCGAGGACGGTGTCGCCCATGCGGTTTCCGCCGACGCCGTTCTTCTCGTATTTGCCGATGCGGACGGTGAGGACCGCGTCTTTCTTCGGGTCCGGGTCGAGCGCGAAGAGGATGTGCGCCTTCGTGTAGGTCGCGGCGGGAACGCGGTAGTGGACGGCCATCGGGAAGCCCTGCGATGGGTCGCGTCCATGGTATTCCTCGACCTCCAGCGCCCAGTTGCCCTTGCCTTGGCGGCAGATGGAGATGTCCGCCGAGTCAATCGGCGCAACGAGCTTGACCGGCGCACCGCCGAAGTCGCGGACGCCGGGGGCGACGCCCTTGAACTGTCCGTCGACCATCGTCTTTGCACGAGGGTTCGCGGCGAAATCGAGCGGCTCGAAGCGCGAGCGGTCGATCTTCGCGAAGGCGTCTTCGCTCTTCACCACGTAGGCCACGCCGGCCGACGGGCGGAAGACGAAGTCCTTGGCGCCGGACGGGATGGAAAGGGCGCGGGAACCGTCAACCCAGACCGTCCGCGAGTCGTCCGCCTCAAGCGTGAAGTCGATGTCGAACGTGTGGCGCGAGGCTGGCGGGAGCTTGTTCCACTCGCGGAGGATGTCGAAGCCCGACGGCACCATGCCGCGTTGTCCGCCTTCGGCGTTCTCGCAGAAGGGGCGCATGTTCGGGCGCACCCATTGCGGCTGCGGCGCAAGGCGGCCGTTGGCGGGGTTTTTGAAGGAGAGGAAGGCGTCCTTGCGCGCTTCCTGGTAGTCGCCGATTGCGCAGTTCCAGACCATCTCCTTGCCCTGCGCGTCCGTGAATGCGATCTGGACCGTCCGCGAGGCGTTGCCGCCGAAGTTGAAGGCGACGCCGATGCGCTTGCCGTCGCCGAGGGCGACATTCTCGCCGCCGGCCGCCGTCGTGGCGTTCGCGAGCGGTTGCGAAAGCGACTTGAATGCCGCGAAGTGCTTCTCCACGGGGAATGACATCAGCGGCTCGTCCGCCGTCTTGACGAAGAGGTCCGTAAGCGTGAACTTTTTCTCCGGCGTGCAGCCGAAGTTGAAGGCCGCCGGTTTGCGGGCGAGCGTGGCCTTCGCGACGCTCTTGAACTCGTGGCTCCGGTCGGTCGCCATCCAGAACTCCACGTTGGTGCCGCGCACCTTGACGCCGAAACTCTTCCAGCCGTTGTCGAGGAAGTCGACGGGCGCGTTGGCTATCTTGTCGGAGGCGACGCGGATTGTCTCGCGCTTTCCGTCCTTGTCATAGAAGGCAAGGTCGAAGAAGGAGGGGACTCCGGCCTCGACGACCTTGACCTCGCCGGTCTCCTTGTTCTTTTCCGTCTTCGGCTGCTTCGCGTTCAGCTTGAAACGGCAGGTGACGTTGAAGCCGCCGGCCGGCACCGCGATGTTCTCGCGGAAGAGGTCGCAGGGCGCCTTGACGTTCGCGTCGACCTGCCCGAGGTTCTGCCATATCGGGTCAGTGCCGCAGCGGATGCCCTTGTCAGGCGTCATACGCGGCGCGTAGTTCGGATACTGCATGAAGTTCTCCACGAAGATGGTCTTCGCGATGGTTGGCGTTGCGAACGCTGCGAACGTCGATAATAAAAGCAGTTGCTTTGAATTCATGGTTAGTGCTCCTTTTGAAGTAACTCTGCGGCGTAAGCTTCGAACTGGCCGGGATCGGTCGTTTCGGCGGCGGCGCATACGCCGAAGGCGCGGCAGTCCTCGATCCAGCGCCGCGCGAAGGCGTCGCGGTCGCCGTCCTCCGGCTTCCAGTTGAGAAGCCGCATGTGGTCGGTTGAGAGCTGTTCGCGTCGAACACGCCTTGCGTATTCCGCGCCGTCACTCTCCGCTGCTGCGAGAGCTTCGCCCATCTCGCGGACGGCGTCGTCGCGGACAGTTTCCGACAGCCAGTCCGTGACATTGCCGTGGTAGCAGCGCATGGGCTTGTCGGATGCCGCGCCCGCGCCGTTTACGAGTTCGACGTATGACAGGATGTGCGGCGCGGCCGACGGGCCGTAGTAGCCGCGTACGAACTCTTCCATCAGCGCCTTTTCGTCCGCGGCCGGGTTCCAGAGAAGGTGCGAGACGAGCCAGAACCGGAGCGGGGCGAATTCGCCGGCCGCGCAGCAGGCGTCGCCCTGCTCGAAGACGCCGACGGCCCCCGCGTCCGCGAAGGTCCTGATGTTCGGCGCGATGGAGAAGAGATTCGGATGCGGAAGCATGTAGGACTTGAAGTCCGCGAGATAGTCCCAGATGAAGATCTGCCCCGGGGCGATCCGGCTCCAGTCGGCGAGGTCCTTGAGGAAGGCGCGGTTCTGGTCGAATTCGGTCAAGGGACGGTTGAACGCGCATTCGATGTCGCAGAGTCGGACAACGACGTTTCGCCTTGGCCGTACATGCGCCGGGGCAGACCGGGTGAACTGGTAGGCGAAGGTGTCGACCATAACATGCGGGAACTCCTTCTCGATGGCTTCCGCAACGCGGTTGGCAAAGCGGAGGTAGATGCCGGAATGCGCCCCGCCCTCTTCGGCCTCGATGGCGCGGCAGGCGTCGCACTCGCACGCCCCCTGCCAGTCGTTCTGGCTCACCTGGATGAAGTTGGCCTCTGGCATTTCGCGCAAGCGGCGCAGCGTCTCCGCAATGTAGGTCTCGGCCATCTCGTCGTTGGAGAGGCAGAGCTGGTGCGCGACGCGCTTGCCGTCGACGAGCGAGTACCATTCGGGATGCGCGTCGAAGTGTTGCGACGGCGGAAGCACCTCGAAGAACGAGTGGTAGGCGGAGCGGCGCCCCTCGAAGAAGTAGAGACGGTAGTTGCCGCCGAGCTCCGGCGGGATGAAGGGGTGGACGGGCGTGGCGGGCTCGTAGCGCGCCGCCGAGGAGGAGTTG
>JAEEGJ010012646.1_pt1 | contig 20796 bp, 9 predicted proteins | sample 8958761 | NCBI WGS metagenome assembly JAEEGJ01 (sample SAMN16246546, study PRJNA631951) | gut metagenome | biome: gut microbiome; feature: rumen; material: RS-attached | host: Bos | place: Iran: Karaj | collected 2018-10
GAAGCGCAGGAATCTTTGACAGTGGGTTCGGATGGTGCCACCGACGACGGTGTTCGCGAAGTGGTGGGGACGCTGGGTAACGTCGACGTCAGCGTGTTCCCAGCCGACTTGGATTACGTGGCGCTTGGCCATATCCATTATGCGACCAAGGTTGCCGATAATCCGAAAGTATGGTATTCGGGCTCTCCGTTCGTGATGGGTTTTGACGAGGCGAACTACAAACGTTACGTGTTTGCGGTCGATTCGGAGGCGGGAAACCTTCCATCTATCCAGAAGGTGGTCGTTCCGCGGACAATCCGCTTTGAACAGTACAAGGGCGACCTCGATACGCTCAAGAAAAAGCTGCGGAACCTGGAAACGGAACTGCTTGTTTCGGGAGAAGAAACCTATGTGGATCTTCTTTTGACGAGCGGGGAGTTCGTCAACCTGACCGCGGCTCTCGAAGTCGAGGAAAAGGACAAGCACTTTGTCGTCAAGCGTCACCGCCTTGCCAGGGAAATTCTCAGAAAGGGGGTAGCGGGAATCGACGATGCCGTGGAATCGACAAAGCAATACACCAAGGAAGACTATTTCAGGATGCTGATAGCGAAGAATATGAATGAATGCAGTGATTCTGAACAGGTCAAGGCACAGTACGAAAAGTTTATCGGACTTTTCAATGAAGCAGTGAACAAGGCTCACGAAAACGTATAAGGGGGAGAAAATATGAAAATCAAGAAACTCGAATTCAGCAATATCAATTCACTTGCCGGCGAATGGACTATCGACTTTGAAAGCCCGGCATTTGCGAACAAGGGCATGTTCTGCATTTCTGGTGCGACAGGTTCCGGGAAAACATCCATTCTCGATGCCATTTGCCTTGGACTTTACGGGGCGACGCCCCGACTGGACGCCATCAAGGGAACGTCCAATGAATTGATGACGTACGGGACGATGAGTTGCTACTCCAAGGTGACTTTCGAATGTGGTGGCGTGGTGTATACCGCTCACTGGTCACAGCACCGTGCCCCGAGAACGGGAAGGCTCCAGAACTACAACTGGGTGCTCAGAAACGAGACCGCGGGTACGCAGGTGTACACTTCTTCGAATCAGTCCGAATTCAAGAACGTGATTGCGGGGGTGATTGGCCTTGATTTCGATCAGTTTACCAAGTCGATGATGCTTGCCCAGGGCGAATTCAACAAGTTCCTGAAGTGTAAGGAAAGCGAGCGTGCAGCGATCCTCGAAAAGCTTACCGGCGACAGTATTTACCGCAAGATTGCCGTGGCCGTTCATGAACTGTACGAGGCGGCCGACGATGCGGTCACGAATATCGAAAGCAAGATGGAAGGCGTTCATCTGCTGAGCGACGAGGAGCTGGCGGAGCTGAATGCGAAAATTGAAGCCGCCCAGACGGTGCGAAAAGAATTGAACGCCTCGTTGGAACGCTGGGGAAAGATTTGCTCGTGGTATGAATCTTCGCGTGACATCGAAAAGCTCTTGAACGAAGCGAAAAATTCGCTTGCTCTGGCTGAACACCGAAGGGATGAATTTGAACCGAAGCGTGAACGGCTTTCGCGTGCACTCTTGGCACACGACATTGAAACGCTGTTTACCGAATTTGATTCTATCCGCAAGACCCTTGCCGAAATGGAAAGCAAACTCGGGGAAAATGAAAAGAACCTTCCGGATGTCCTGTCGAAGCTAGAAAAGGCGACAGAGGATAGCCGTCAAAAACAGCAGGCTCTTGAAAAGCTCAAGACGGAATATTCCGAAAATGAAGCGCTGTGGGAGAAAGTGTCTGCCCTTGACGGCGATATCCGAAACGCTCACCAGAAGGTGGACGAAACGAAAAAGAGCGTGACGGGAATCCAAAATGAGGTGAAGGGCTTTAAGGCTGCTATCGACGCTTCGGAAGCGAAAATCGCGGAATTTAGTCGCCTGCTGAAAGAGGCCGAAGACTATATCGCGGCCCACCAGAAGGAAGAATCCATTGATGCCGAGCTTTCTCTCCTGAAATCGCAGGTATCCGACTGGAAGTTGAAAAATGGAAACAAAGCCACGCTGAGTCAGAAAGTGGGCACGGCAAAGGACGAACTGCAAGAATTTGATGCGGCGCAGCTCGAACAGAACAAGAACCTGCAGGCAGTGCAGGGGTATCTGGCCGCACATCAAGCCGATGCGGACTTGGTGAATGTCTTGCCCGAAATGAACGGCTGTATTTCCGATGCGGAGCGCCATCACGGTGAATTTACGCGGTTGCAGCAAGAAATTGGTGAAAAACAGAAGAGTATCGAAACGACCGCGAAAACTCTCGGCGAAATTCGTGAGAACCTCTCGACCTTGCAAAAGGAAAAGGAGACTATTATCCAGAAGGATATTCCGGTCGTTGTCGAGGAGTTGCGCCGTAACCTGAAACCGGGCGAAGCATGCCCTGTCTGCGGCTCGTTGGAACATCGTTCCTGCGAAAAAAATGTCGAGGTGGCAAACGGTGCGAATAGCCTGAACGATTTTGCGGCCAAGTTGCGTAAGATCAATGCCGAAATGGAAAAAGTCCAACGGAATTTGGATAATCTTGAGGGCGAACGCCGTCATGACGAAGAAATCGTTCGTGAAAATACGCTGAAGGCCGAAGATGAGGCTAAGGCAGAGGCTCAGTCGCTTGAGACTCTGAATGCGAAACTGGAACCCTGGAAAAAGTCGGTGACTCTTGAGACGGCCCGTACCGTTTTGCAGGAATTGCTGAAATTGAAGGATGCGTATCAGCAGAACAAGACCCAGGCGGAAACCTTGCAGAACGAAGTCAACCAGGCGGCGGTTCGTCGTGCGACTCTTGAGTCGGCGGTGAATACGGCGCAAGCTGAAGCCGAGAAGGCAACGGCGGAAGTTGATGAACTTTCTCGAAAAATCGAAAAGGCGCTTTCGACCTGGTTCTCGAATGTCCGTATGGAAGATGTAGATGCCTTGCTTCTGCAACTCGAAGGAAAACGTGCCGACTGGAAAAAGGCGAAGGATTCGCAGGCGGAAAACGCCAAGAATCTGGATGTGGAGAATTCGACTAAATCGCAGAATCAGAAAAGCCTGGACCAGGCGACTCAAAAGCTGAACGAGGCGGAAAACCTGCAGAAGACCCAACAGGACGAATGGAACAGACTTGTTGCGGAACGCGCAAAGCTTTTCGGCGAAAAGTCCGTAGAAGAGGAACGCAAAAAGGCCCGCGAACAGCGCAATTCCGCCGAAAAATTGGCTGAAACGGCGAGAGGCGAAGAACAGAAGCGTCGCGAAGAAAAGAATGCGCTGGATGTTTCTATCGCAGATTTAAACGACCGTATTGCGAAGGCGAAACCAGAGATGTCGCAGAAACAGGATGCCTTTACGGAGGGGCTTGCTTCTAAGGGTTTCGCTGGCGAAAATGAATTTGCCGCAGCTCGAATCCCCGAAGCGGAACGCAAGAGTCTTCAAGACGAACAGAAAAAGGTCGAAAGTGATTTGACTGCCGCAGAGACCGCTGTCAAGAGCTATGGCGACCAGCAGAAGGCGCTACAGGACAAACGCGATTTCGAAGAATCTGAAGAGGTCGCGAAGCAGAAGAGCGAAACTTCGAAGGCGCGTCTTGAAGAATGTAACCAGAATCTTGGTACCTGGACGCAGCAGAAAAAGACCGACGAAAAGGATCGCGAACGTTTCAAGACGTTGCAGGCGGAACGCGACCAGCTCAAGGAAAAGCGGACCGACTGGGAACAGATGCAGCACTGGTTTAACGGTAACAGGCTCGACACGGGTAACGGTGACGTGTTTGTCAAGTTCATCCAGACCATTACCCTGCGCAACCTGCTGAAAATCGCGAACGGCTATCTGCACGATATGTTCCCGCGTTACGAAATGATTGCGGAAAGGGATACGCTGAATATTCAGCTGATCGACCATGACAACAGCGATGCCGTGCGCCCGATCGACAACATTTCCGGCGGTGAAGGTTTCTTGGTGAGTCTTTCGCTTGCGCTGGGCATTTCGACGCTTGCAAGCCGGAACGTGAGAATCGATTCCATGTTCCTGGACGAAGGCTTCGGGACGCTCGACTCCAAGATGTTGCAAGAAACGGTGCTTGTGCTCCAGAAAATGCAACAGGAACGCGGCAAGCTGCTGGGAGTCATTACGCACCTGGACGTAGTCAAGGGCGAACTGGGAGCGCGCATCGATGTTACCCCCCGCGGCGGGCGCAGTGTCCTCAGCGGAGCGGGCGTAAGCTGATTTTCGGTGCGATTTTGGGCCGTGGGGCGTATAAAAGTGGGGCAAGGCCTCCTTTTATATGCCCTTTTTTTTGTTTCCGCCCGCTCCATGTCATCCTAGCGATATGAATGTCGCCGGGATCCATAATTGTTGTTATTGACATTTTTTCAAAGAAATTTTTGGTATAGGCGGTTTTTACGGGGGAGGAAAGTATATTTTATAGACTGGAATACTTTTCGAGAACGCGCTTATGCTGAACATCAACGAAATTAGCGACTACAGGGATCTGCTCAAGAATTACTATACCCAGCGCAAGCTGGATATGCCGCTGTATTCCTATAAGATGATGGGGCAGAAGCTGGGGCTCGATACGAGTCAGATTTTCCGTGTGCTGAACAAGGAACTTCACCTGCCGAACCATAGTATTCCCCTGGCGAAGGACCTGCTGGACCTGAAGGGGCGTAGCGGCGAAATTTTTGAAATCCTGGTGGCGGCGGCAAAGGCGAAGTCGCAGTCGAAAAAGGAAAAGCTCTACAAGATGGCGCTTTCGCTGCAGGACGTGGACTTGCGCAAGTTTAGCGCGAGCGAGTACCTGTTCTTGAGCAAGTGGTGGATTCCGGTGGTGCGTGCGCTGATCGAGATGAACGGGGGACACGCCGAAGTTTCTCGCCTGGTCAAGCAGATTACGCCTGCCGTTTCGGAAGACCAGGTGCGCGAGGCCATTACGGTGCTTAAGGACTTGAAGCTGATTACGCCGCTTGCGTCGGAGCGTTATGCTGCGACAACGGCGAACTTTACATCAGCGGGGTCGGCTACAAAGACTGCGGCCGTACGCAGCTACCAGAATCAGCTTCTGACGCTTGCGCAGAATGCGCTGATCGCGGTGGAGCCTGCGAAGCGGAATATCTCTTCGCTGCTGGTGGGCGTAGACGACGAATGTTTTGATGACTTGAATGAAATGACCCTTGAATTTAGGCGTCAGGTGCAAAAGAGAGTGGCCGAGGTGAAGGAAGTGAATCGCGCGATGCAGTTCGTGTTCGCGTTTTACCCGGTCGCCGAAGTGGCTAAGGAATCTAAGGGTACGCAGACTAAAAAAGTGGGGGCGAAACGATGAAAAAGTTGCTTTTACTCCTCGCCGTTTTTGTGTCGCTTGCGTTCTGGGCGTGTTCCGGCGAAAAGGATGTGGCCGGAATCAGCACGGTGGAGACGGAAAATGCTTTTTTGATTCAGATTGTCCGCGAGGATTCTTTGCCAGCTGTGAATGTGGTGGCACGTATGCGCTCGGTGGAATACGTTCGGAATGTTGAAGAGGGGAGCGCAGCGGGTGCCGCGGCTGGTACCGTCGCTGAAAATTCTGAAAAAAGCGCCGATGGAAATTCCGCGAAGCGCGGCTTCTATAATGAATTCGTGACGGATTCCTTGGGCTACATCCGTATCGACAGCCTCGTCGTTGATGTGGCAACGCTTGAAATTGTGGACGATGGCGAAGGCCTGTTCACGAAAATTTCTGCTGAAAATGTGAAGGACGGCGATTCCGTGAAGTTTGTCATGGAAAAGACGGGTGGCCTACGTGGAAAAGTGTATTTGCCCGAAGGTGTCGAATACGCCTGGGTGCAAGTGTACGGCACCGATCGCCTGGTGAAAACGGATACAGACGGTTTTTATGAGATGGATTCGTTGCCGCCGTTTGATTATGAGTTGCGCTACATTGTGGGCGATAGCGTTGTCGAGAACTCGGCGACGGTTGATGCTGGCGAAGAGGCGACGGCGTTTATTTATAATTTTGAACCGGATTCCGTCAAGATTCTGGATTATGAATCGGAAAACGAAAAATTTTTTATTACCGATTTGGGCTATAGCGTGACCGGCTATATGGCGGCCACTGACACCAATACGAAAACGGTGCCCGATATCAATGAAGAGGTTGCAAAATTTATCGACGAGGCGGGCGCAGGTCGCGAAAGTAAGGTGCTGCACTGGAAATCTTCGGCCTCGTTTGGCAAGTGGTCTTTCTTTGGAACCTGGATTTGCAAGGAAGAATCTCCCTGCGATTTGTCGGCGACGGATTCCATCGTCTTCTATGCGCGTGGAACGGGTGTCATCTCTATCGCCTTTGAAACTTTGGGCAGTTCGAATACCGAAGGTAAAACCTTGGCGTATGACACTCTCGATACGAGCAACGAATGGGTGCGCCGTGTGATAACTCCTGCGGATTTCAAGCCCCGCGACGACCTTTACGGAAACCTCGGCTGGGACGTGATTAGCAAAGCGGTGACGACGATTTCAATCGCTGCCTACGACGAAACCGAATTCTGGATTGACGATATCGTCCTCTATGGCGTAAAACCAAGCAGCTTCGCCGAACAATAATTCGCGGTCCCCCCATTGAAATTTTGACAAAACTAAATCCCCGGACAGGGGATTTTTTGCCATTATAGGATTTAATTTTATAGTGGATAATTGAGTGTTGGAAAAAAGGATGGTACACGATGTTTGGATTCAAAAAGAATCGCTTGGCCTGCATCGCCCTTGCTATTGTGGGCGGCGCCTTTACGCAGGGCTTTTCGCAGGATCTGCTTTACCCCGACATGTTTGCGTTGGGAGATGTCCAGCTGCTTGATGGTCCGCTCAAGGAGCGGCAGGATTTAAATGTCGAAACGCTGCTTGCCTACGATACGGACAAGCTGATTGCACCCTTCTACGAGGAAGCGGGCATGAAGCCGAAGGCTTCCAAGTTTTCGAACTGGGCAGGCCTCGACGGACATGTGCTTGGGCATTATTTGAGTGCCTTGGCGATGCAGTATGCGGCAACGGGCGACGAACTTATCAAGGAACGCCTGGAATATGTGCTGAACGAACTCAAGACGATTCAGGACCAGAATTCCAAGGATGCAAATTTCAAGGGCTACTTGAGCGGTGTCCCGAACGGAAAGCAGATGTGGCTTAAGTTCAAGAGCGGAAATGCCGGCGCGCAGAATGGCTATTGGGTGCCGTGGTACAATATCCACAAGACTTTTGCAGGTCTCCGCGACGCCTATATCTATGCGGGCTATGAGCAGGCGAAGACGATGTTCCTTGCCCTTTGTGATTGGGGCCTTACGATTACGGGCGGCCTTAACGATTCGGGAATGGAGTCGATGCTGGGTACGGAACACGGCGGCATGGACGAAGTCTATGCCGATGCGTATGCGTTGACGAAAAACGAGAAGTACCTGAAAGAAGCGAAGCGCTGGTCGCACAAGTGGCTTTTGAATGCAATGGCGGCAGGGAACGACAACCTCACGAATATTCATGCGAATACGCAGGTGCCGAAAGTCGTGGGTTTTGCACGCATCGCCGAACTTACGAACGATGCGACATACGTGAAGGGCTCTGAATACTTCTGGGATCGTGTGGTGAACAAGAGAAGCATTGCAATTGGCGGCAACAGCATTTCGGAACATTTCCCGGCGCTCGACAATCACAAAAAGTACGTGGAGGAACGCGAAGGACCGGAATCCTGCAATACGTACAATATGCTCAAGTTGACGGAACGCCTGTTCAATATGGATCACAGTGCCAAGCAGGCGGATTTTTACGAACGTGCGCTCTTTAACCATATCTTATCCACAATACATCCAAAACATGGCGGGTACGTGTACTTCACTCCTGCACGTCCCCGCCATTACCGGGTGTATTCCAAGGTGAATGCGGCTATGTGGTGCTGCGTGGGCTCGGGCATGGAAAACCCGACCAAGTATTCGCAGTTTATTTATACGAAGGATGGCGACGACCTTTACGTGAACCTGTTCGCTGCATCGCTTTTGAACTGGAAAGACAAAAAGGTGACCATCAAGCAGGAAACTGCCTTCCCGAAAGGCGAAAGTGCGAAGTTTACGGTGATGGGTTCTGGTTTGTTCGACTTCAAGGTTCGCCACCCGTATTGGGTGAAAGAAGCTGATTTCAAGGTGATTGTGAATGGCGATACCGTCGTGAAAAAGTCCGACCCGTCGAGCTATGTTTCTGCGGGAAAATCGTGGAAGTCGGGTGATGTAATCGAGGTGCTGTTCCCGATGTACACGCACACCGAAGATTTGCCGGGCGTGGGCGATTACGTGGCGCTGATGCACGGACCAATCGTGCTTTCTGCAAAGACCGGAACCGAGAACCTGAACGGCCTTGTTGCTGATGACGGCCGCTGGAGCCATATTGCGTCGGGGGCGTTGCAGTCGCTGGATCAGGCTCCGATGCTTGCGAGCAAGAAGGAAGATATCCCGTCGAAGGTGGAACCGGTGAAGGGCGAACCGATGCACTTTAAGGCGCCGTACCTGTTTGCAAACAAGAAGGATGCGAACCTGTTGCTGGAGCCGTTCTATGAAGTACACGATGCACGTTACATGATGTATTGGATGGTGCTCACGGACCCCTCCGTGCTGGAGCGCTTGCAGAAGGAACAGGCCGAAGCCTTGGCGCTCGACGAAAAAACGGTAGACAAGGTGGCGCCCGGCGAGCAGCAGCCCGAAGTGGATCACAAGATGAAAGTGGAAAATTCTTCGACGGGAACGCATCAGGGAGAATTCTACCGCGATGCAGGCAAGTGCAGCGGTGGCGACGGTGGCCTCATCAGCTATGAATTTGAGACGAACAGCGAAGATTCCCTGAGCCTTATGGTGCGCTACTGGGGCAACGAGGGCTGTACCCGCGAATTCGACATCAAGATCGACGACGAAAAACTCGTGACCGAAAACATTTCGGGCAAGTGGAACAAGGACGAATTCGTGAACGTAACTTACCCGATTCCAGACAACATGGTCAAGGGCAAGAAGATTGTGCGCATCTCGTTTACGGCGAGTTCGGGAATGGTCGGCGGCATCTACAGTGTGCGTCTGCTGCGCAACAAGCCGAAACCCGAACCAACGACGATTGCCGCGCCTAGTGAGTCGCGAGTTACTCGCCCCGATTTGAAGGCCCGCATTTCTGGTAACGAGTTGCAGATTGATGCCGGTACGGCGCTCTCGCAGGGCTATACCGCGCGAATCTACGGCATGAACGGTCGCCTGGTCAAGTCGCATGCACTACCGGCGGGGCAGTCCAACTTCAGCATCGGCATCGGAGACGTGAAAAACGGCACGTACATTCTGAAAATCCAGCGCGATGGATTCAGCTACGCGACGACTCTTTTGCAAAAAGTGGGTTTCTGACCTATTGATATCTTGTCCATGGGAACTTCCGGAAGGGGGTTCCTTTTGGGCATGGAAAAGGTAATTTTAAAGTTGGTGTGAGAGGTGATTAAAAGGAAGGTGTTCTTATGATGTTTGGTTTCAGGCGTGCCGCCTGCATCGTTTTGGCGGCTACAGCTATTTCGGCAGTGAATTCTTTCGCTGTCACAAGTCAGTTCCGCGGCGTGAACTGGGCCGATAAACGCGACAATTTCGTGTCAGACGTGCTGGTGCTTTCGGGCATGAGCCTTTCGGACAATTACCAGTCGGCATCTGTTGTAGCGGACCGTGTTATTGGGCAGTTCCAGGAACTGTTCGGCACCAACAGCGTGCGCATTCCGGTGAACGAACCCACAGTCCTCAAGTTTTGGGATACCTACACGGGCGTTATCGACATGGGCCTTTCCAAGGGCCGCATCGTGATGGGCTATTGGGGCCCCGCACAGCCTTCGGGCCCCAAGAACATGAATGATTGGTGGAGCATGTGGGCAAAAATCGTCGAAAAATACGGCGACCACCCGAATGCCTACTTTGAAATCTTCAATGAACCGCACATGTACAGCAAAACGGAACTGCGCGATCTTTATGCCCAGTGGCTGAGCAAGTTCCCGAATGTGCCGCGCGACCATATTCTGCTAGACGGTTCGGGCCTTGCCTGGAATGTGCCCGACATTGCCGACGACCCGCGTTTTGAAGGTTGCCTTTTTGCGGTGCACGAATACACCTTCTGGAACATGAGCATTACCACCGAACAGGGCTGGAAAAACAGCTTCAAGGGCAAGGTGGGCAAGTACATAGACCGCACGGTGTGTACGGAATGGGGCGGTGCCATGAGCCCTGGCGACAAGGCTGGCGTGCATTACGACTACATGGACTACAATTCTACTCCGACGAATTATTTCATGGCCTATATTCGTGGCATGTCCGACCAGTTGCGCGAATGGGAAATGGGTAGCTTTTATTGGCCGGGACTCCGCGATGGCGACTGGTACAGTATGACTAAGCGCAGCGGCGAGGGTGCAAACATCAAGCTCGAAATCGTGAACCAGTCGGGCGTAGACCGCATGAAAATGGCTTGGGCCGACACCGTCGAAACAGACCCGCCAGAACGCAAGGCGTACAATGACAAGGTTGCCGAAATTCCGGGAAAAATTGAAGCCGAAAATTACGACGAAGGCGGAAACCGCTTCAGTTTTTACGACAAAGACGCTGCCAACAAGGGCGAAACTTATCGCGAAGACGCTGTGGATGTTGTGACCCTCGATGGCGCAACTTGCGACGGTAACGCTTGCAAGGGCAACGCGGTTGGTTACACCGAAGCGGGCGAGTGGCTTGAATACAGCGTGAAAGTCGCTGCCGATGGCAAGTATGGCGTTCGCGCGAATGTGGCGACTGCTTCCGAAACTTCAAAAATCCAGCTGCTTGTCGACGGCAAGGTGCTTCTCGATACCGTTACGATCGACAAGGTCGACACGACCTGGAATGTATACAAGGAAATTGATATCGGAACCGCAGACCTTACAGCGGGCGAACACATTCTAAGGCTTGCCATTGCAGGCAGCTATGTAAATGTGGACTGGCTCCAGTTCTGCGAAAAAGAAACTTGTGAAAATAAAACGGGAATCCGTGCCATCGCTCCGGCAGCGGTTTCTAAGGCGGCTCCGCGCCTGCGTAAGCAAGGCGGCAAGCTCTTTGTCGAAAAGAACGGCGTGCGCTTTGACTTGACCGGACACCGCATCAAATAAGCGTTTCGGCATTGATAAGTTGTCAACGAGAACTCCCGAAAAGGGAGTTCTTTTTTTGATGGCAAAAGGTATTTTTTTTACTGGTGTGGATTTACATGTGAGGTTTCTTATGGATACAAAGATTCTTTCTTTGGCGTTTGGCTGCACGCTCGCGTTTGCCGGTGCCGCCACTGCCGCCACCCAGGCGACATTCTATGTTTCCCCCTCTGGCAATGATGCTGCCGCGGGTACAAAAGATGCTCCGTTCAAGACGATTACGCAGGCACAAAAAGCTGTGCGCGCTATTAACGGCTCCATGACAGGCGACATCGAAGTCATTCTCCGCGAAGGCACCTATGTACTTCCGTCTACAGTCAACTTCACCGAAGCCGACGGCGGTAAAGACGGCCACTACGTGCGCTATAAGGCGGCCGATGGCGAAAAGCCGCTCATTACCGGTGGCATGCAGATTACCGGCTGGACCATTCACGACGAGGCGAATAACATCTGGAAAGCCGAAGGCGTAGACGGTCGATTCCGCCAGCTTTACGTGAACAACCGCAAGGCGGTTCGCGCGTGTTTCCCCAACGTGATTGCCGCAAACGAAAAGGGCAACGGCGGTTTCGACCATGACTTTGTGCGCCTCACGAAGGTAGACTCTTCGGGCCGCGCCTTCGATGTCTCCGCCGACTACGTCAAGAATATCAAGAACATCGAAGATGTCGAAATCCACCTGATGATCGCCTGGTCCGAAAACATCTTGCGCCTGGAAAAGGCCCAGGTGAACGGCGGTACGGCAAAGCTCATTCCCAAGGACCCTGAACGCGCCAAGCTGTTCCACCGCGCATACCCCATGCTCGGTACCGCCTTCATGAGCGATCCGCCTAAGCAGCAGGTTTTCTATCTCGAAAACTCCTACGACTTGATTGACGCTCCGGGTGAATGGTACCTGGACGAAAAGAATCAAACGCTTTATTACAAGCCCCGTGAAGGCGAAAGCATGGCGACTGCCCACGTGGTTGCACCTCGCCTCAATACTTTGTTCAGCGTTTTGGGTAAAGACACCAAGAACAAAGTGGGCTACATGTCTTTCGAAGGCTTGACCTTCGCCCATTCCAACTTTACACGCCCCAGCGAAGAAGGCTTCTTGGATTTGCAGGCGGCAAACTTCAACGTAGACGTGCTTCCGGATCCAAGCCGCGGAAACTGGGAAAAGCTGAACAGCAACAAGTACCTGCTGTGGCGCCCCGATGCTGCATTCCGTGTCGAGAACGCACATCATTTCTTGGTGCAGGGGAACGTATTCTCGCAGATTGCGGCCACGGGTCTCGACTTTGTCTCCGGCACCAATGACGACATGATTCAGGGCAACGCCTTCTTCGAAATCGGTGCTGCGGGCATTATGCTCGGCAAGTTCTATCAGGACTCCACGACCGAAATCCATATCGCCTATAATCCCAGCGACAAGGATGAAATCAGCACCCGCGATACGGTCAAGAATAACCTGGTCACCAACACGACTAATGAACATCAAGGTGCCGTAGGTATCGGTGCTGGTTATCCCCGCTATGTGGTGATTGAACATAACGAAGTTTCCTACGCTTACTACTCCGGCATTTCCATCGGTTTTGGCTGGACAAAGGCTCAGACCGCCATGACCAACAACCATGTGAACTGGAATGAGATTCACCATATTGCCCGCCTGCTTTGCGACTCCGGCCCGATTTACACCTTGAGTAACCAGGGAACCGGTAGCGAAATCCAGCACAACTATATCCATGATAACGGAACTTCCAAGTGGGCGGACTACTGGAACGTGCCCATTTACCTGGACGAAGGCTCCAGCGGCTTTACCGTGAAGGAAAACGTGTTCAAGAATTCTCCCTCGGGCGTGGGCCAGAACCAGGCCGGCCAGAATACGTTGCAACAGGACGGCAACTACTACAGCGAAAATGTCGTGAATAATGCCGGTATCGAGAAGGAATTCCGCTACATCCGCGACATCAAGGACATTCCGCTGGCAGACTTTAGCAACACCGTGACGCAGGCCGCATTCAAGGTCGTGACGACTATTCCGGGCATCCTCCAGGCCGAAGACTACGATGTGGGTGGTCAGAGCGTTTCGTACAGCGACAAGGACTTCGTGAACGAGGGCAATACCTACCGCGAAGACGGCGTCGATGTGGTGGGCTTCGGCTGCTCCGACACGCTCAATACCCAGGATTGCAAGGGCTTTGCCATCGGTTACACGCAGGCGGGTGAATGGCTCGAATACAGCGTGAATGTTGTTACGGCAAGCAAGTACGTGTTCCGCGCAAACGTGGCGACCGGGCTTGAGGGCGGCAGCTTCCGCCTGTTCCTTGACGGCAAGGCCGTTTCGGATACTATTCCTGTGCCGCAGGGCGAAGACTGGAATACCTATGCCACAATCGACGGCGAGACAAGCGAACTTGCGAAGGGCGAACACATCCTGAAAATTCAGTTCACCGGCAGTTACGTGAATCTTGACTGGATAAAGTTTGCGCTCACTGCCGAGGAACTTACTCCCGTTCGTCAGGTTTCCGGAATGCGCCTAGACCTCGGCGAACGCGGCTACGACGTGTTCGGCATGAATGGCAAGTTTGTCTGTAGAATCGAAGGCGTAGCGGCCGCGGGCGGCATCAAGGCGGCCCTCTCTGCGAAGGGCGTGAACCCCGGCATGTACGTGGTCCGCGGGCTCGACAGCAAGAAGGCGATTCGCGTCAACTTGCATTGATTCTTGTGAACGGCTATGTATGAAAAAGGTCTCCGCATTTGCGGAGGCCTTTTGGATTTGGAGTTAGTAAAGAAGCTTGTATTACTTCACGAAGCTTGCCGGGAGCGTGAACTGCTTCAGGAACGGCCAGCCGATGTTGCCGTCGCCCTGTTCGTGGCCACCACCCTGCTTGGTGCAGAGAACGACCTTCACGCCATCGCGGCAGTTGGAGTATTCGTCGCAACCATCGGAGTTCTTGACCGGAACACCCGTGCAACCGTCTGCTTCTGCCCAATACTTGAAGGTGCCTTCGGCGCCGAGGAAGTTCAATCCGTCGTTGAAACCGCTATCACCGCCCTGGTAACGGCAGACGTTGTCAGCCGTGCCACGGAAGTTGATGACAGAAATCGGACGTGCCTTCGTGCACTTGGCGCTGTTGGTCTTGTTCAAGTCCATGGCTGCAGGTGCAACTGCTGCAAAGACGTCGGACATCATGCAGGCTACGTGGTTGCTCATGCCGCCACCCATCGAGAATCCTGCCGCATAGATACGCTGCGGGTCGATGCAGGCTTTTTCTCTGACATACTTGATCATTTCGCGGGTGAACTCAAGGTCATCGTCGTTGGAGCAGCAAGGACCGACGTTCCAACCCGGGCCCATCGTTTTGGTGGTGCCTTGCGGGTAGAGCGAGATGACGCCTTCCTTGTCGGTGAGTGATTTGTACTTCGTATCTCTCATCTGCCCTTCGCTGCTGCCACCAATCGGGTGATAGTCAATGAGCAGCGGAACAGGCTTGTCGCCCTTGTAGGCGCTCGGCACGTGCATGATGAACGAGCGTTGGCCGGAACTGCCTTGGACGGTCAATTTTACCGTCTCGTCCTTGCCGGACTGTACAGTCTTGCCGGAGCAATCGACTACGATAGGTTCGTCGCTGCCAGCGTTGCTGCTGGAAGACTTCGGCGGTTCAACCTGTTGAGAACTGGAGGATTCTGCCGGATTGACTTCGGTAGAGCTCGAACTGGAGGGCCTTACCATTTCGATGGTCACGCCGGTCTCGACTTCTTGCGTCATCTGATAGACCGTGTTTGCGTAGCCTTCCATGGCAAACTGGAGCATAGGCAACAGGTCGCCCTCTTTCTTGAGAGCCTTTACGCCCTTGCTGGTTACCATGTAGGTAGCCCTGTCGCTATCGGCGTTGATGCGGATGAATTTTGCACCGCGGGCGAGCTTGCCAAAGTTGAGAGTGACGATACCCTGGACGTGCCCGAGGTTGTTCTGTGCAAGAACCTTGCCCAGGGCGTCAATTACGGAAACCTTGAGGTTGTTGGCATCCGCATTGTAGATGGTAAGGGTGCTCCCTTCCATGTGGATGGCCATATTGGCGACCTTCATGCCGGGCAATGCGTCTGTACCGCCACTGAGGCTGAACGTGCCGTCTGCACCGCTGGTTGTTTCGTAGCCACCGAAATTGAAGGTGTTGATTTTTACGCCCGAAAGCAGTCTGCCGGATACCTTGGATTTTACAACCCCGTCGATACTCCAGGCGAACGCCAGGCTACTAGACAATGCCAATCCACTGGCAATGCCCAAAAGTTTGGGAAAATGCATATTTGACTCCTTTTTTTCCCAAACACCACATACATTCCATAGACAAATTTAACCTTTCGGCCTTGCGGGTAGGTGTTTTTTCTTTTGTAAAGATTTCGTCATTTACATTTTGGCAAGGGCAAATTTCGCTAAAAAAGCCATTTTTGCAAAAGGGTCATTTTTGTTGGGGCGATTAATCCCATTTTTTTGTAAAAATCGCCATTTTGTGTCATGGCGAAAATGTAGGAGTTTGGGGCAACGCTTGAGTGTAAACTTTTGATTGTGGATAAAACGTCAATGGAATAGGTGTGCCGGTGTGAGATTTTCGTAATCTGAGGAGATATCTTTAGATTAGGCCGGTATTGGTGAGTCGGCCATAACACATAAGGGATGTGGTTATGAAAAATATTCTCTCAACGGCAACGAAGGTTGCTGCTGTCGCTCTTGCAGCGTCCTCTTTCTCCTTCGCGGGTCCCGGCATTGCCGATGGTGCGGCGAAGTTCGTGGGTAACATTACTCAGTCAAACACGGCTCCTGGTCCTAACGACCAATTTACCAAGCTGTGGAACCAGGCTACCGCCGAAAACGGTTGTAAGTGGGGTTCCATCGAAGGTACTCGCGGTCGCTACAACTGGGCCGGTTGCGACGCGGCCTACAACTGGGCAAAGAACAATGGCGGTCACTTTAAGTTCCATGCCCTCCTTTGGGGCGGTCAGTATCCTGGCTGGCTCGAAAGCCTGAGCGTTGAAGATACCAAGAAGGCTATTACCGACTGGTTCGACGCCGTCAAGAATCATTACCCCGATATCGAGATGATTGACGTGGCCAACGAGGCTATCCGTACTGGCAACAATCAGTATCATTCCGGTTATACCAGAACCAAGATTATTCCTGCACTGGGTGGCGATAACAACGGCGATTACGCCTTCTTGACGACCGCATTCAAGATGGCTCGCGAACGTTGGCCCAAGGCTATCCTCATTTATAACGACTATAACACCATCCAGTGGCATGTGGACCAGGGCATCAACCTGATCAACACCATCCGAAAGAATGGTGCTCCTGTTGATGCTTACGGCCTTCAGGCTCACGACTTGATGAGTGACGGTGGTCAGGCTGGCGGTACTGGCGGCGGTGGCGTCTGCATGAATTACAATAACTTCGTTGCTACCATGCAGAAGATCCATAAGGAAACTAATAATTTCCCGGTTCTCATCTCTGAATACGACGTTCCGTCTACTGACGATGGCATCCAGAAGCAGTGCTATCAGGAACAGGTCAAGTACTGGATGGAAGACCCCCATGTTGCAGGAATCACCATTTGGGGATGGGTCTACGGTCAGACCTGGCTTAACTGTAATGGTAAGGCGAACGGTTGCTCGGGTCTTGTGAGAAATGGTCAGGATCGTCCGGCTCTCACATGGATGAAGGAATATCTGGCTTCCAACAAGGGCGTGAACACTACCGGCCTCAAGACTGGCGTGCTCACTCCGGTCGAACCTGTGCCGCGCAAGATGTTCAAGGGCTCCGCATTCGAGATTCCGGGCAAGATTGAGGCCGAAGACTTCGATATTTCCGGTGTCGGCGAAACTAACGGCGTGAGCAACGTCTCTTACAGCGAAGGCGATATCGAAAACCACGGCGACGTGAAGGATTACCGCAAGGACACGACGGGTGTGGACCTCTACAAGAAGGCTACCGGCATCATCGTGGGCTACAACAGCGAAGGCGACTGGCTCGAATACACCGTGAACGTCAAAGAAGCGGGCGACTACACCATGTTCGCTGCCGTGGCTGCTGCCGGTTCTACCTCCAGCTTCCAGCTTTCTCTCGATGGCAAGGCCCTTACCGATGTCATCAGCGTTCCGGCTGCCAAGCAGGGCGAGGAGAACTACGACGACTACAACAAGGTTTCTGCCAACGTTTCCCTCACTGCGGGGACGCATATCCTCCGCATGACGGTAACCGGCTCCTGGTTTGACGTGGACTACTTCACCTTCGTGAAGGGCAAGAATGCGACCGACCCCGAACCGATCGTGTCTGAAGAACCGGGCGACGATAATCCGGGTGAAGGTACGACGGTTATTGGCCAGAACATCAACTACAACCCGAACGCAATCCAGCATTACTTCGTGTTCGACATGCACGGCGTCAATATGGGTGTCATGAGTGCCTACGGTTTCGACGGCGCCGCGGAAATCCTCCGCACCTCCGCCGACGTGAAGTCCTCGGGGGTGTACCTGCTGCGCAACCGCTTTACCGGCGAAATGCAGAAGGTCCGTGTAATCAAGTAAAATCGGAAAATTAGCGAAATTTCGCAAAAATGAGCAGATTCCGGGATTCTCCGGAACCTGCCTTTTGGGGTGTTATGGACATTTTGTCAATGGGAAATGTCTATAAACGGGAGAAAAAGTGCTGTTTTGAGGATAATTTAATGTCCAGATGGTTATAAAACCAAAGGATGTGGATATGAAAAAGATTCTCTCAACAGCAACGAAGGTCGTGGCGCTCGCTCTTGCAGCGTCCACTCTCTCGTTTGGCGTCGGCTTGGCAGAAAACGCTTCCAAGTTCGTCGGAAACATCACCACTCGCGGTCAGGTGCGTTCGGACTTCGGTCAGTACTGGAACCAGATTACTGCCGAAAACGAATGCAAGTGGGCCTCTATCGAAGGTTCCCGTGGCAACCGCAATTTCGGTGGCTGTAAGGCGGCCTTTAACTGGGCAAAGCAGAACGGCGGCTACTTCAAGTTCCACGCACTGCTTTGGGGCTCGCAGTATCCGAGCTGGCTCGAAAGCCTGAGCGTTGACGATACCAAGAAGGCCATCATGGACTGGTTCGATGCCGTCAAGCAGAATTTCCCCGAACTTGACATGATTGACGTGGTGAACGAGGCTATCCGTACGGGTAATAACCAGTACCACTCTAACTACCCGAAGACCAAGATTATCCAGGCTATGGGTGGCGATAACAATGGTGACTACACGTTCATTGTAAATGCGTTCAAGGAAGCCAGGAAGCGCTGGCCGGATGCCGTCCTGATTTACAACGACTACAATACTGTCCAGTGGCAGAAGAACGAAGGTATCCAGCTTATCCAGACCATCAAGAAAGCCGGTGCCCCGGTTGATGCCTATGGCCTTCAGGCTCACGATATGCAGGTCGGTGGCGGTGGAAACAACGGAACCGGTGCCAATGGTTCCTGCTTGGCTCTGAGCACGCTCAAGAGTGCTATTGAAGAAATCTGGAACAAGACCCAGATTCCGATGTTCATCTCCGAATATGACATCGCCAGTAATGATGACCAGGACCAGAAGAATTGTTACGAACAGCAGATTTCCTACTTCATGGAAAATGAACACATCGCAGGTATCACCATCTGGGGTTATATCTACGGTGCAACCTGGACCTCTGGCGGTAACTCTGGCATTATCAGGGATGGTCAGGACAGGCCTGCCATGACTTGGCTCAAGTCCTACCTGCCGTCTCACCCGGGTAACAACACTACGGGCTTGCTGAACAGCACGCCGGTCGATCCCGAACCGCAGACTCCGTTCAAGGGCCAGCCGTTCGATCTGTCCGCCAAGATTGAAGCAGAGGACTTCGACGTTCCGGGCAAGGGTCGTAACGAAGACGGAACGAACAACAACTCCTACTCTGTTACCGGTGAATGCAGCGATACCTGGAATACAGAATACAGAAAGGGTACGACTGTAAGCATTGGCGAAAAGAACGGTGGTCTTGTTCTCGGCTGCAATCCGACAGGAAACTCTTTCGAGTACACAATCAATGTTGCCGAGGGTGGTACGTTTGATGTTACTGCGATGGTTGCTGCAGACGGTGACGGCGCATTGGTGTTCAAGGTTGGCGACAAGGTTGTGTCTGATTCTCTGAAATACAGCGGCTCTTCATGGACTGATTTTGACAAGGTTTCTGGTTCCATTACCCTTGAAAAGGGTCAACAGATTCTCACGTTGGAAGTTGCCAAGGGCTACATCGACGTTGACTGGTTCCAGATTTCGAAGGCTGGCGAAGGTCCGGGCACGGGCCCGGGTACGGACGCTATCGCTCGTACGGTGAAGTACGACCCGAATGCCCTCCAGGATTACTTCGTGTTCGACATGCACGGTGCTAACCTGGGTGTGCTGAGCGCCTACGGCTTCGATGCGGCTTCCACGATTCTCAAGTCCTCTAGCTACGTGAAGTCTTCCGGCGTGTACGTGCTCCGCAACCGCTTCACGGGCGAAATGCAGAGGGTTCGCGTTACCCGCTAATCGCAAACAAAAAGGTTTAGCATTTTAGAGACGGGTCCCGAAACGAAAGTTTCGGGATTCGTTTCTTTTATTCTTATGGATAATCTATCCATAGAAACACCTTCCCGACATGCTTTTTTGGGCGTTTTTCAAGGTAATTTTGGAGTATAGACAATAAAAAAGGATGTGGTGTATGAAAAAGCTTTCTCTTTCTCTTGCTGTCGCTGCTATCGCTAGCCTTGCAACCGTGGCGAATGCCGCATTGGCCGATGGTGGCGCCAAGTTCGTGGGCAACATTACTACGGGTGGCCAGATCCGTAGCGACTTTGCTCAATATTGGAACCAGATTACTCCCGAAAATGGCTGTAAGTGGGGGTCCATCCATTCCCTTTCTAACGGCAACAGCGGTACAAGCAAGTTCGCCTGGGACAACTTCGACAAGTGCGAAAGCGCCTACAAGTGGGCCAAGGAAAAGCCCGGTGAGCGTCACTTCAAGTTCCACGCCCTCGTTTGGGGATCCCAGTACCCGAACTTCCTCTGCAAGAAAAAGAATCCGAGCATTACGGTAGAAAAGACCAAGCAGTACATCACCGAATGGTTCGATGCCGTTGCCGCAAAGTTCCCGGACCTCGAATACATCGACGTGGTGAACGAAGCCATTTGGGCCGGTGACAACTACCACTCCGGTTACGGCAAGCCTGCTGCAGGTGCCGAAGGCCACAGCACCGACGATACCGAATGCGGCGGCTCCTACATTATCGAGGCCCTCGGTGGCGACCGTGTGGTGAATGGCAAGCACCAGTACGACTTTATCACGAATGCCTTCAAGATGGCCCGCGAACGCTGGCCGAAGGCTGTGCTTATCTACAACGACTACAACACGCTTTCCTGGCAGATCAACGAAGGTATCGAACTCATCCAGACCATCCTCAAGAATGGCGCTCCGGTCGATGCTTACGGCCAGCAGGCTCACGACTGCAAGGGCATGAGTAAGTCCGATTTCGAAAGCAAGATGACTCGAATCCATAACGAGACGGGCCTCCCGCTCCTGGTTTCGGAATACGATATCGGCGAAGCCGACGATACCAAGCAG
>JAEEGJ010012648.1_pt1 | contig 20796 bp, 17 predicted proteins | sample 8958761 | NCBI WGS metagenome assembly JAEEGJ01 (sample SAMN16246546, study PRJNA631951) | gut metagenome | biome: gut microbiome; feature: rumen; material: RS-attached | host: Bos | place: Iran: Karaj | collected 2018-10
CCCTGCCCCCTTAATGCTGCAAGGGTCTTTAAAGCCCTGACGGCGCATGACATTGCTGATGTGCACAAGGCCGGCATCCAGCATGGCTACCTCTTCAGGGGATGCACCTTTTTGAGGCGCATAGATGTATGCGGCGCCCAAAGGGCCGAAAAGAGGATTTTCAACATCACTCATGACAGTAAAGCGGCTCTGCCATATTCTTTCGTCTATTTCCGAAGTATCAATGCTTACAACATCCTTTAAAGTAGCGCCCGTAGGCACAAAGGACTTGCCGGAAGCATCCAAAAACTTAATGCCGAGAGCCGCAGCCATTCCGCAGCCGCAATCGGTGGTGGCGCTTCCTCCGAGGCACAAAAGAAAATCTCTCAGTCCCTCGTTAAGGCCGGCTTTAATCATCTCTCCGAAGCCCAGAGTTGATGCGGTGGTGGCGGTTTTGCCCGAAGCTTTGGTAAGGCCGCTTGATTCGGCGATTTCCATGACTCCGGTTCTGTTAAGGGTGATACCGTAATGAGCCCTTATAAGCTTGTGCTCGGGAGAATGCACCATTACGGGGAGTCTCGCTCCGCCCATAGCCTTAATAATGCAGTCGGTACTGCCCTCTCCGCCGTCAGACATGGGAACGCAAAGGGTCTCGTGGCCTTCTTTTTGCAGAATAACGTCATTCAAAATGCTGGCAACATCAAAAGAAGAAAGGCTTCCCTTGAAGCTGTCGGGGATGATTATAACCTTTTTTAACATCTTTACTCCAAAAACTATCTGGTAAACTGCGACAGGAACTGCCATGCATGCTCACAGGTATGCTCCCTGCACTCATGCCCCTGACCGCTGATAACCGCAAAAGCAGTGGTTTCGCGGCCGGTTTCGTCCTCGAAATAATTGACGGTCAAGAAGCTGTCTCTGGTCTCGTCGTAGAAGCGTTCCACGCGGTCCCCGTCTATACCGAATATTTTATTTGTCCAATTCTCACGATCTTCAAACTTAACGTCGTAAGGTGTCTTCAAACGGTTTACTTCGAACACGTACTTCATGCGGTCGTAACATTTCTCCGCCTGGAAAGGAAGCTCCGGAAGGGGCGTAATCTCTCCGCCCGCATAAAATACGGGTACAGGCGTATTCCTGTTAATAGGAGTCGGTGCAGGCTTGCCGAATACGTTAAGGCCCACCTCAAAGGTTGCATCCATAGGCGCAAGTCCCGCAAAAACCTCGGGATATTCCTGGAAGCAGTCCCACGACTTGCATCCGCCCATTGAAAATCCGCTTGCGTAGATACGATGTTCGTCGATATTGTATTTTGTCTTAAGCTCCGCAATAAGCTCTACCATCTCGGTAGCGGTGCTGTTCATATGGTTCTCTATGGCAACCAGCAAAAAGTTATTGCGTCTGGCCACATTCCACCAGCCGGATATGAAGCTTATGTACAAAGAAGAATCTCCACCGCCGTGATATGCAAGAAGCAAAGGCGCGGGTCCTTTTTCAAACAAATCTTTATTGTAATATGCTATATAGCCTACCTTGTGGGTCTTGGTGCCCTTGTCATCACCCAAGTTGTCGGGTGAAGTGGTAATCTCAGCAAAAGAAGGCTCCTCCTTAACACTTAAAGCCTCAAGGTCGGGTTCTTTTTCAAGTGTTCCGCACCAGCGTCTGAAGGTGCCCGCAAATTCAGTGTAGGCCTTAATCAGATTCTCTCTGTCCTGACTGTAAAAATACTTGCACTCATGCTCCAGTATAGCATTAATCTCTGCACTGTTGCCAACAGAAACCACAGGAATGTCGTTTCTGTAAACCCTCGGCTTAACCGAAAGGTTCTCAAGCACCAGACACGCAGGCGTAATGTCTCCGGGACCCCAGAGGTATTCGCCGTCAACCTTTCTTAAGAGATTGCGGGCCGCATAATCCGCAGCCTTGCCGTCGGCTATAATAACTGTTCTGAAGATTGCGCCGCGGATAAAGAAATCCTTGAACTCTCCCGTAAATCTGTCACGGAAGGTTACTATACCGTCGTGATAATACTGATGAATCTTGGACTCTGCTATAAGCTCATTAAACAGCTCCGGCGAAGCCTCATCCCAGCTACCCGCCTTGGGACGCACAAACACTATGCTGCCGCCTTTGGAAGCCGCTATAAGCTTAAGTCCCGATATTTCGGCGTACTGTCTGCGTTCCTCCGCCGTGCGCTCCTCTTCCTCAAAAACTATAAGGTACGGAGCCTTAAACCCGAAGTTGATAACCTCAAAAAGTGAATCATGACGGGGTACCAATACTCCTGCCTTAAATGTCTTAAATTCATGTTCCCAATACTTTTCGCCCGTCTTAAGTTCAGTAACTTCCGGGCATACTGTCATCCCCATGGTATTCCTCCTTAATATTCGGCCGTAGGCCTTTTTCTTTTATTTTCCCTGCCGTAATAATTACGGTCAAGGGAAAGGAGGCAAACTTAGCAACAGATGATTAAATGTTTGCGAAATTTGAGAAGTCCGCTTCGGAATAAGCCTTGGACTTAAGAATCGTATACTTACCTTCAAACACTTCTTTAAGAAGCCTTAACTCCAGCTTCTGACGATGCTCGAGGTGCGCTATAAGCGCGTCCGCTCCGGATACGCCCTTTTTCAAGGCATAAGGGCAGTTGTCAAAATAATCAAGCATTAACGGGAACCACATTTCGTTGCCGTTTTCGTCGGAGCGTTCTTTTCTGATGACGTTGATATTACCGGCCACGTCTTCTGCCTGAATGTATACGATGTGATATTCTTTGTCCAAGAGTGCGTCTCTTACTTCTCTGTAGAAATCCACGATTTCATCGTCACTTGCGCATCTGAAAAGAATCATATCCACCACGGAATTCTGGAACAGAGAGCACTCATAAATTCCCTTGTCCCCGTTCCAGGCAAGGTAGCGCCTTAAAACCGTCTCTTTGTAGTCCGCAAAAGAAACCCTGCCGTTATAAATCTCATACTGCTCCAGATCCTTGTGAAAGCCCGGAATGTCCGTCATTATCTGCGTATAGCAGACTATCATGTGGTCTCCTTCCTCATGACTTTTTGCCTCGATGTCTGCACGGATGGAGCTGTATTTGTCCAGAATCTCACGATATTTTTCTTTGGTCACATAGGCGCACCAGGCAAGTTCTACAGGAGAATAATCTCCCTCTCTTACCGCTGTATATTCCGGAAGCTTTTCTGAAATTTTCTGCACCAAAGTGCTTTTGCCGCTTCCCTGTAGTCCTTCTATAAAAAAGTTCATATAATCCCTCCCCTGACTTTAAACTCACAGAGGTATTATAGCACAAAGAAAGCGGCAATAAGCCTATTTTCTCACAAGTTCCGAAAGTTCCGTAAGACTCATTTCACCCAAATCCTGCCTTCCTTCTTCGGCATCCCGCATTCGCACGGAAACGGATGAATGAGCCTGTTCGTTTTCGCCCACTATCACCATAAAGGGAACCTTGTCCATGCGGGCCTCGCGTATCTTGTAGCCCAGTTTTTCGTTGCGGCCGTCGAGTTCCGCCCTTATGCCCGCTTCTTCCAGCCCGCTTAATACTTTATGGGCATATTCGTTGAATTTATCGGAAACCGGCAGAATCATAACCTGCACCGGCGCTATCCATGAAGGGAATTTGCCCGCATAGTGCTCAATCAGAATGCCTATGAATCTTTCAATGGAGCCGAAAACAACTCTGTGAAGCATAATAGGACGATGCTTCTCTCCGTCGGCGCCGATGTAGTTAATGTCAAAACGCTGGGGCAGCTGGAAGTCCAACTGAATCGTGCCGCACTGCCACGTTCTGCCTATGGAATCCCTCAAGTGGAAATCAAGCTTGGGACCGTAGAAAGCGCCGTCGCCTTCGTTAATCACATAGGACTTGCCAAGACCCTCAACCGCGCTTGCCAAAGCCTTCGTAGCAAGTTCCCAGTCCTCGTCGCTTCCGATGGATTTTTCGGGCCTCGTGGACAGCTCTATTTCATAGGGGAATCCAAACTTTGAATAGACTTCGTCGATAAGCCTCATAACTCCCTGAATTTCCTCTATCACCTGGTCCTCTCGCATGAATATATGCGCATCATCCTGTGTAAAAGAACGTACCCTCATAAGGCCATGAAGCGTGCCGGACTTCTCGTTTCTGTGCACGAGTCCAAGCTCTCCCATTCTGATGGGCAGTTCTTTGTACGAACGGGGCTCAAGGTTGTAAATAAGCATGCCCCCGGGACAGCTCATGGGCTTAATGGCATAATCCTCTTCATCCACCTTTAGGGCATACATAGAATCCCTGTAATAGTCCCAGTGACCGGACGTCTCCCAAAGGCTTCTATCAAGCATTATGGGCGTAGACACCTCCACATAGCCCTCTCTCTTATGAATTTTGCGCCAGTAGTCTATGAGAAGATTCTTTAAAACCATTCCCTTCGGCAAAAAAACAGGCAGTCCCGGACCCTCGTCAAAAATCGTAAAGAGCTTAAGCTCCTTGCCAAGCTTTCTGTGGTCTCTCGCCTTGGCTTCTTCAAGCATGTGAAGATATTCTTCAAGCTCCGATGCCTTGGGAAAAGAAATTCCGTAGATGCGCGTAAGCATCTTGTTTTTTTCGTCTCCCCTCCAGTAAGCACCGGCCACCGACAAAAGCTTAAAAGCCTTAATGGCGCATACGTTGGAAATGTGGGGTCCTGCGCAGAACTCCTCGTATTCTCCCTGCTTGTAAAAGCTTATGGGCTCGCCGTCCTCAAGGGCCTCTATCAACTCAACCTTGTAGGGCTCTTCAGCATTTCTCATGTAGGCCAGCGCATCTTCTTTGGACTTTTCATACACCTGCAAAGAAATGGACTCTTTAATAATCTTTCGCATCTCTTCCTCCACTGCAGGAAGATTCTCTTCGGAAAAAGAAAAATCAAACTCAAAGTCGTAGTAGAATCCATTCTCAATTGCGGGTCCGATGGCGCATTTGGCCTCTGGATACAGGCGTTTAACCGCCTGAGCGAGGACGTGGGCGCTCGTGTGCCAAAAGGCCTTTTTGCCTTCGGGCTCTTCAAATCTTACTTCTGCAATTTCTCCGTTTTTTCTCAGTACTTTCATAATGTGTTGCTCCTTTTTATATTATTTTTTTGCAACAACATAAGAAAAGTTCCTACTGAAAAACCGTCTTGCTCATAGTGATAAAAAAAGCACCCATAAGACTACTGTCTTAAGGGTGCATATGCACGGTTCCACCTTAACTTTTAACTTCAGATTCCAACAAATCCTATCCTTTAACGCAGGCATACGGTAACGCTTACTTAAGTTTCTGCATTACGGCTCCGGAATGGTTTTCGTCTGTGTTTCACATAGGAGGCTCTCACCAAATGCCTCCTTCTCTGGATGCTTCCCATAAACTACTCTTTTCCGTCATCGCTTTTCTTATGTTATTGGGTTGATTCTAACATGAGGCCTATAGCCTGTCAACACCGATTTCTATTTGCCGTTTAAGGATGCCGCATAGTCGGAATAGCTCTGACCGGTGTATTTCTTAAAGCAGCGTCCGAAGTAGTTGGGGTCGGGGATACCGACTTCATTGGAGGCCGCAAACATCTTCATGTTGGTGCCCGCAAGCTCCATGGCGCGCTTCATGCGGCACTCGGTTAAATATTCCACGAAGTTCTTGCCTGTGTCCTGTTTGAACTTACGGCTAAGGTAACTTGAGCTGAAGCCGAAGGTCTGGGCAACCGCGGTAAGATTTAACTTGGAATCCGTGTAATTGTCCTCGATATACCTCTTAATCTGGTCGATGGTGGAGGAAGGCATCTCGGAAGTTTCCTCGGATGAAGTATCTGCAGGCTGGGTCCAACCGCTGTCAGCGTGGGAGTCAAGGCGTTTTTTGGCACGCTCTAAAGTCTCCAGAACCTCCGCACGCACAATAGGCTTAAGCATGTATTCAAACACGGGAAGACTTACGCACTTACGGGCGTATTCAAACTGGTCGAAGGCCGTCATGATGATGATAATCAAGTTGGGATATCTGGTGGTAGCAACCTTGGTAAACTCTATGCCGTCCATAAAGGGCATAGAGATGTCCACAAAGACTACATCGGGCTTCATGTCGTCGATGACGTTGATGGCCTCGATACCGCTTGCGGCCTCGCCTACCACTTCCATATTGACGCTCTCCCAGTCGATGGAGCCTCTCATAAGGTTTCTTGCGGACTGTTCGTCGTCTATTAACATTACTCTGTATTTATCGCTCATTGGTAATCTCCCGCTTAGGAATGATAAATTCTATTTCGGTATATTCGCCCACCGCGCTACGTATCTTGACTACGTCGTCGGTGCCGCAGAAATAACGGATTCTTTGGATAGTGCCCCACAGGCCGAAGCTTTCGGAGGGATCGGGCTCCCCCGTCTTTCTTTCGCCGTCACGGGAAAGAAGCTTCTCAATCTGTTCCTCGGTCATGCCCACACCCGTATCTCTTACGTAGATATGAAGGATGCCGTCGATGAGCCTGCTCTTGATGCTGATGGTGCCCTTCTCACCCGTGAGTCTGATGCCGTGGTAAATACTGTTCTCTACTATGGGCTGGAGGATAAGCTTGGGAATAATGTATTTCTCCGTATCCTCGGGTATATCGTAAACGTCCTCGATTATGTCTCCGTAGCGAAGCTTCTGGAGCTTAAGATAGTCGCGGACGATATTAATCTCTCTTGAAAGCGGAATCTCTCTGTCGCCTTTACTGAGGAAGTTACGATAAAAGCTTCCCAGAGTTTCAAGGGCCGAGTGTACGTCCGATGCGCCGGCATCCATGGCCATTGAGCCAATGGTCTCTATAGAATTGTACAGGAAATGGGGCTTAATCTGTTCATGAAGCACACGCATCTCCGCCTTCTGCACAGATTTCTCCTGCTCTATGAGTTTGGTAAATAAGTCGTTAAGGTAATCGATAATGCTGTTGTAGCTGTCCTTAAGCATGGAAAGCTCGTTCTGCGGCATTTCCGCGTCTATTTTCTTGAGCCATCCGGATTCTTTGGTCTTCTCCATTTCTGCGGAGAGGGAATAGATGGGATGGGTGATGTTTCTTGAAATAAACACCGCTGCAAAAGAAAGCGAAGCCGCAAAAGTTACAAACAGAATAAGCATGGTAGCCGTGGTCTCTATGGGAATGGACTCGGCGGAAGCATTTGACGAGCACACCACGATGAGTGGTGTCCCCGGAACCCTGAGGGAGGAAATCATGCGGATGTTTTTGTCCCCTCTCACGGACTTATGAACCATGGTGCGTCTGATAGCCATATCGGAGTAGAAAAACTCGCTTACTGACTTATTGCCCGCCAGAAAAGTACCGTCTTCCGATACAACGCAAACCTTCGAGCCTACCTGACTTCCGGTGACACTGTTAAGCATTCCGGCAGAAATGTTAAGCAGAAGGACGCCTATGGGCTGCTGTGTATAGATATCATAAATGTCACGGCCGATGGTAACCAGCTGACTGCCGTTTTCCCTGAATACGGCTCCGTTGGCATTTAGAGAAATGGCCGCTCCGCCTTCTTTTTCCTGTATGGGAGCATGCCAGGTGCTTTCTTTCATAAGGTCGTAATCGATATTGTATATGCCTTTACCTGTGGTAACGTAATGGCCGTCGTTTCGGAATATGAATGCGGAATCAATGTAATTGGATACCATGAAGATATCGTTAATTCCATAGATGGTGTCGTTCTTAAGACCGGAATCAACCATTTCCGAAGGGGCTTTTAAGAAAGTAACCACCTGGTCGTTTAACATAACCAGTCTGGAAATATCCTTATAGCTGTCAATATTGGCGGTAATACCGCCGGACATGGCATTTAAGATTGTTTCGGACTCTCTTATCTCATAGTCCCTTATGGAGCGTTCTCTCATGACCAGAGCGGAGATGGAAAAAACAACCGTAAACAGCAAAAAAGCGCCGCCAATAATGTACCAGACCTTTACTGCCAGCGTGCTTTCAGATAAAAAATGCCTCTTACCTGTCTTCTTTTCCCTCAAAATCTTACCCATAAATACCACCGTGTTTCGTATTCCACAAACAGTTTACCACGGTTTCACAAAAAAAACCATCAGCCATACGTTTTCGCGTACGGGCTGATGGCCGTATAGTCTGTCAGGATTAACCTTTGATGGCGCCTGCCATAAAGCTTTCCTGAATCTTTCTGCTTAAGAAAATGTAGATAAGCAGTGTAGGGAAGGTTGCAATTACAAGTGCGGAACCTACAACACCCCAGTCGGTGGTGTGCTGTCCGAAGAACTGCTGAACTCCGACGGGAATTGTCTTAAAGGAGCTTGTGTATGTACTTGCAAAAAGGAACTCGTTCCAGCACTGCAGGAAGGTGTAAATACCTATGGTTGCAAATGCGGGAGTCATGAGAGGCACGATGATTCTCACGAAAGTTCCCCAAACTCCGCATCCGTCGATGCAGGCCGCCTCATCAAGGTCCTTGGGAATCTCTCCCATGAAACCGGTACAGATAAGAATAGCCATGGCAAGCGAGAATGCCGCATAGGGGATAATAAGTGCCCACATGGTATCGAAAAGTCCCACAATCTTAATGCTCTTGTAAAGAGGAACCAGCGCTGCATGAAGGGGAATGGTAAGTCCCAGCATGAAGAAGCTGTTCATAAGCTTACGTCCTCTCCAGGGAAGACGGGTAAGCGCGTATGTTGCCATAAGAGCAACGATAACAGTGATAAGAATTGTAATAACCGATACGATAATACTGTTGGCAAAGAGCTTAATCATATCTACTCTTTCCATTGCGGTTTTGTAATACTCCCAGTGCCATTCCTGAGGAAGTCCGGCTACGTTGGTACCATAAATTTCCGCATTGGTCTTAAGGGAAAAAGTAAACATCCAATAAAGCGGGAACAGGTTAACCAGAAGCCAGAATGCAAGGAAAATGTATGTAAGCACTCTGAAAACAGGGTTGGTCTTTTTAATGTAATAATCGTCGATAGTCATTACAGGTTTTTGATTCTTTTTATTATTAGCCATCTCAATCTTCCTTCCTAAATACCCTATTTACTACCAACGCAAAGAAGAAGCAAAGGATAATAAGCATTACGGCAATCGTACTGCCCATGCCGGCTTTGTTACGAAGAATCAGCTGATTGATCATAACTGTGGTGGGAACTTCGGTAGCATGGAAAGGACCGCCGTCCGTCAAAACTTTTATAAGGTCATAGGATTTAAGAGATCCTGTGATTGCAAAAATAACACTGACTTTAATAATGGGTTTGATGGAGGGGATAACGATGTATCTGTTAATCTGACCGTCAGTAGCTCCGTCAAGCATTGCAGCCTCGCGAAGGTCGGGTGATACACCCTTAACACCCGCATACATAAGAAGCATGTGGTAACCTACGTACTGCCACAAAGTCGGAACAAAGGCGGAAATGAGCGCTATCTTCTCATCTCCCAACCATTGTACCAGCTTACCTTCCGGTAAAATGTGAAGAGCCCATAAAGCTCTGGTAAGCAAACCGTAATCGGGATTATATATTTTTAACCATAACTGACCTATGATAATTGTCGAAATAAGTACCGGCATGAAGTATACCGATAAAAAGCCTCTTTCACCCTTAATACCTTTACCGAGTAAAAGAGCAAGTCCCAAAGAAAGCGGCAACTGAAGGAATACGGATAAAGCCGCAAGAATCAATGAGTTACCCAATGCACGACGGAAAGGGATACTTCCGCTTGTAAACAATTTAACGTAATTCTCAAAGCCAACAAAGTTTTCTTTTGTCAACGGATCCAGCAAGCTCATATTATGAAGGCTGTATCTGAATGACATGAAAATAGGAGCTATCAAAACTCCAACGAACAATGCCAAGCCGGGAAGCAAAAACAAAAATATATTTATACCGTTTTTGACTTTTTTATTCATCCTAATATATACCTTTCAAAAAAGGCGGCCTCTCCGTACCTTTTATGGTCCGTAAAAGGCCGCCTACATCTCACTTAGATGTTTTGATGTTTAGCCAATCAATTAGCCGATATCATCTGTTAAGCCGGATACGAATCCTTCACCATCGATCTTGCCACCGTAGATCTGGTCGATGTACTCGAGGTAGGTCTGTGCGGTGTTGGCATCCATAGCGGTATCACCGAAAAGAACATAAGCGTTAGCTTTGCTGCAGATTTCAGCAACTGCCTGGGTAAGAGGGTTGATGTCGGGAGTCTCGTAATCTACTTTCCAAGCGGGAAGTCCGGAACCACCGAGGTAGCAATAGTGGCAGATTGTTCTACCAAGTTCAAATGTGAAGGTTGCTGCAACTTCTGCGTTAGGTGAAGATGCTGCAACTGCAAGTGTATCTGAAGGTCCACCGATTAACTGACCAAGTTTAGCCTTGGAAGAATCGATTACAGGGAATTCAGCAACAGCTGACTTGAAGCTTGCCTTGGAAACTGCATCACAGTTCCATGTACCATTCTGATAGAATGCGTACTTACCCTGGATGAAGTTGTTCTTAACTTCGTCGTTACCAAGTGAAATACCTGAAGGATCGAAGTAACCCTTGTTAATCCACTCCTGGAAGTAACCGATAGCTTTCTTGATGTCGTCGTTGTTCCAAGTAGACTTAAGAGCGAAGATGTTGCCGAGTTCTTCAGCGCCGATGGTCTTCTCAAGAAGGGGCTCGATGTACTCAGTTACACACCAGCCTTCCTTACCGGAGCAACCGAAAGGAATCTTGCCTGCTGCAACAAGCTTATCGCAGCAATCGATGAGTTCGTCATAAGTCTTGGGAATCTCTGTGTAGCCAACTTCTGCGAGCATATCCATGTTAGCGAACAAACCAACAACGTTCATGGTAAGCGGAACACCGTAGTGCTTGCCATCGTATGTGGTGTTGTCAAGCATAGACTCGGGAAGGTCTGCTGTGAATCCCTTGTAAGCGTCGTCAAGGCAGTAAACACGTTCGCTCTTAACGAAGTCGCCAAGGAATGCGCCGCCCCATGTGAAGAAAATGTCAGGAAGCTCGTTAGCTGCTGCAGCTGCCTTAATCTTGGTCTTGTAAGCTTCGTTCTCTGTAGCTTCCCATTCGAATGAAATCTCGGGATGAGCTGCTGTAACCTCTTCAATAGCCTTTACATATGCGGGGTAGTTGTCATCGCTTTCGGTAGCGATACACCACATCTTAAGGGAAATCTTCTCGTCAGCTGCGGGAGCAGGTTCGGTAGAAGTCTCTGTGCTTGCGCTTACAGAAGTTTCTGTGCTGGCGCTTGCACTTGTGCTTGTTTCAGTCTTAGTTTCGCCACATGCGCAAAGACCGCATACCATGGCTGTTGCTAAAACCATTGCAACAAATTTTTTCATAATTCTCCTCCTTTAGAAAAAATGTGCTTATATGATAAAGGGATTATCCCCAATATCCGAAGATTATTTAATCTTGACCATAGGCCAGGGATACTCGATGGTAAGAGTGTCACCCGATACGGAGTAATAAATTACAGTTTCATCCATATCATCGTTGTATGTAAGAGTAATGGTACCCTCCGCTTCATTAACTTCGTAAGTGCCGGAAAAGAAACCGTCCTCCACAAAAGTGCCTTCAGCCGTAAACTCGTAACTCCAATTGTCAGGCGTATCCTTCCACTCTCCGACTATATCTGATGAGGAACCCTCACCGGAACGTACATAATCGGTGGCCTTATAAAGAAGAATGCCCTTCTCCGTAACTACGTATCTAAGCTTCTTAACATTGGATTGGGAATCGGTAAGAGTGATAAAAGCATCATCGTAAGTACTTTTGTACTTAACTCCGTCAAGGGTAGCCTTGCCGGATTCAATAATGAGTGCCGCCTTATCGGTGTCATGTATGTAAGCCCACTCTCCGTCAAGAGGTCCCTTGGAACCGGAACATCCTGCCATTAGTGAAATAAGCATTACAACTGCCAGAAAAAGAAAAACAGATTTATTAATCTTCATAACTACCCGATACTCTTCTCCGAGGACTTTTGTGCACTTTACACCCAATCCTCACTTTACGTACTATTCTGTTACATATTTTGACTTAAGTGAATGGAAATCTTTTACCTTTACAAGTACATTTTTTACTTTTTTGTATCATTTTTTATGGAAAAACGTTTTTCTTTTGTGCATTCTGCGAGCCGCGGCAAGCACATTTTTTACCTTGTGCAAAAAAGTGCTTAAGAAAAACCAAAAAAATGCGAATTGGGGATACAGATGTGACATGTTGACTATATTGTGCATTTCCGGTGGGAATGGGGATAGAAAAAGAGGGCGATGGGAGTCGCCCTCTTTACTTCTAATCAGTTTTCAAATGAATTAATCGTGTATACAATCTCAACATTCTCCTTCTGCAATTAATTCGTCAACAGCAGCCTTCATCCAACTCCAAAAGTCATCATATTCACCTCTTTGCTCATAACCTTCTGACGCAAAATCATGAATAATTTGAACTTTTGGTTCTTTTCCAACTTCAAAACAAGCAATATCATCATTGTCATCACGTCTTGCAAATGGTATTAACTTTCTGTTTGGATATCTTTTCATTAAACCGTTAATTCTTGTATGAACTTGCTCATTCGACATAAAGTACCAAAATTCAAAATCTAATAGGTTTAATTCTATCGCTTTTACAAAAGAAGCTGGATACTGAAAATCTGTATATATTTCGTTAATATTAAATAATTCCATGACAACCTCCATCACTTTATATTGTCCATATTCACAGAACCAAGTGCTGTAGCGGTAGCCTTACTGCCTATCCCAGAATTCTTTTTGTCAAAAACTCCGCAAAAGAATCGGCATATAAACTATTGGAAAACAATTCATACACCGGATACTCTTCCCCCACGAGTCCCTTTGACAAATCAAAATAAAATATTCCATCGTCAGTTTCGCAGATGATTAATTTGTCGCCAAAATCCGGGTTCTTTTTCCTGTTAAGCTCGTTGATGTATACTATATCGCCTCCGACAACCTTATCAAAGTCAATGCCGTAAATGCTATATATTTCTTCTCCGTATACTTCGCCGCCATTGTAATTTTTTAACCACCATTTGTATGAAGCCGGCAAAGAAACATTAAGCCTTGCCTCCGCCGCTTCTATCCATTGGTCTTCAATGCCCTCTCCGAAAGGTGCAAAGTCTACGTCTCCTTCTGCCTGTTCAATCGCTTGTTTTAATTCTTCGTACATATTAACCTCCATGCTCCATTCAATTTTATTATAAAACAAAAACCGCCCCGATTCCCTCGGAGCGGTTTAATACTCTCTTACTCTTCGTAAGGCTTGATGGTGATGATGCTTCCGTCGGGACGATACTTAAGTTCGGTGAACTTAACGCATCTTCTGTGGTTGATACCGTTGGAAAGCTCGCAGTCGTGATAGAAAAGGTACCACTTGCCCTGATACTCAACGATTGAGTGGTGGGTGGTCCAGCCAAGTACGGGCTCCATGATACGTCCGCCGTAGGTGAAAGGACCTGCGGGGCTGTCGGATGTAGCGTATACAAGGTAGTGGGTAGTACCGGTTGAGTAGGAAAGGTAGTACTTACCGTTGTATTTGTGCATCCAGGGGCCTTCGAAGTAACGTCTGTCTTCGTCACCTACCTTAATAGGCTCGCCGTTTTCATCTAAGATTACAAGATTCTTGGGTTCTGTTTTAAAAGAAACCATGTCGTCGTTAAGTTCTGCAAACATGGGACCCTGAGCTGCCTCGTCGGGATTGATGGAGCCTTCAAGCTGGCAATCCTTGGGATCATAGTAACCCTTCTTCCAGTTATCAAGCTGGCCTCCCCAGAGACCGCCGTAGTAAAGGTAAGCGCGTCCGTCCTCGTCCACAAAAGAAGCGGGGTCAATGCTGTAGCTGCCCTTAATGTAATCATCTTCTGCCTTGAAAGGTCCTACAGGAGACTTGGAAGTGGCAACGCCGATTCTGAAAAGGCCTTCTTTGTCTCTAGCGGGGAAATAAAGGTAATAAGTGTCGTTCTTGAATGCTACGTCGGGAGCCCACATCTGTTTGGAAGCCCACTTAACGTCTCTTACGTGAAGAGCTTCGCCGTTGTCAACGCAGGGAGCGTCGAGATTGTCCATGGAAAGGATGTGGTAATCCTCCATTCTGTACTCATCTCCGCTGTCATTGTCCTCACCTTCATGAGGGATGTCATGAGAGGGATAGATGTATATCTTACCGTCAAAAACATGTGCTGACGGGTCTGCTGTAAAAATGTGTGTAACCAAAGGTTTTCTTTCTTGACTCATACTTTTCTCCTATTAATCAATACTCCGTGCAATTTTACAGTATACTAACATACAAAAAAGCACTCCGCATATCAAAGAGTGCTTTTATTTTCTCAATTTTCGCTTTTTTTGCAAAAAGAAAGGACCCTATCACAAAGATAAGGCCCTTCTAACCAAAAATTAATCAACCTTGGGAAGTCTTGCTCTGAACTTGGCAAGTTCTTCGTCGGTGGGGATGTAATCGTCCATCTTGCCGTCGTGGAACTTCTCGTAAGCAACCATGTCGAAGTAGCCGGTGCCGGTGAGGCCGAAGACGATGTTCTTTTCTTCGCCGGTTTCTTTGCACTTGAGAGCTTCGTCGATGGCAGCGCGGATAGCGTGTGAGCTTTCGGGAGCGGGAAGGATGCCTTCAACGCGGGCAAACATCTCTGCAGCCTCGAATACGTCGGTCTGCTTGACACTTCTGGCTTCCATAAGACCCTGATCGTAGAGTTCGGAAAGAATGGAGCTCATGCCGTGGTATCTTAAGCCGCCTGCATGGTTGGGAGCGGGGATGAAGTCGCTTCCGAGAGTGTACATCTTGGCAAGAGGACAAACCATACCGGTGTCGCAGAAGTCATATGCGTATACACCTCTGGTTAAGCTAGGGCAGGATGCGGGCTCAACGGCGATGATACGGTAGTCTGCTTCGCCGCGAAGCTTTTCTCCCATGAAAGGAGCGATAAGTCCGCCGAGGTTGGAACCGCCGCCGGCGCAGCCGATTACGATGTCGGCCTTAATGCCGTATTTGTCAAGAGCCGCTTTGGTCTCAAGACCGATAACAGACTGGTGCAAAAGAACCTGATTCAAAACGCTTCCAAGTACGTATCTGTAGCCGGGTGTTCCGACAGCCACTTCAACTGCTTCGGAAATAGCGCAGCCAAGTGAACCTGTAGTGCCGGGATGCTCGGCCAAAATCTTCTTGCCTACGTTGGTGGTCTCAGAGGGTGAAGGAGTTACCGATGCGCCGTAAGTACGCATTACTTCACGCCTGAAAGGCTTCTGTTCGTAAGAAACCTTAACCATGAATACCTTACAGTCAAGGTCAAAATATGAACAAGCCATGGATAAAGCGGTACCCCACTGACCTGCACCGGTCTCTGTGGTAACGCCCTTAAGGCCCTGTTTTTTTGCGTAATAAGCCTGAGCGATGGCGGAGTTTAACTTGTGGCTTCCGCTGGTGTTGTTACCCTCAAACTTGTAGTAGATGTGAGCGGGGGTTCCGAGCTTCTTCTCAAGGCAGTATGCACGTACCAAAGGTGAAGGACGATACATCTTGTAGAAGTCTCTTATCTCCTGAGGAATCTCATAAAACTTGGTGTCGTTGTCAAGTTCCTGCTTAACAAGCTCATCGCAGAATACTACGGAGAGTTCCTCGGCTGTCATGGGCTGATGGGTGCCCGGATTAAGTAAGGGTGCCGGTTTCTTCTTCATGTCGGCACGAAGGTTGTACCATGCCTTGGGCATTTCGTTTTCTTCAAGGTAGATTTTGTAAGGGATTTCTTTTGACATATTAGTCTCCTTTCTGAGTGCGTCGGGACCGGTTAAAAATAAAAAAATCCCGACAGTTAACTGCCGGGACAGGAATTCCTGCGGTGCCACCCTGCTTGGTACTTTCGTACCCACTCATGCATACAATCATATGCTGATTTTTGATTACGGGGAATCTTACCCCGGCCTTGATACTCGTGACCTTTCACTCGGCCCTCGGGAGTCCATTCGTCTCTTAATCCGGTACCGCAATCCCACCGCCTGCGGCTCTCTGTGACTGATTGTCAGAGATTACTTCTCTCCTTCATCGGTTTAAACTGTTATAGCATAGCTTACAGACAAAAGTCAAGGATTCTTACAAATTTTCTGCAAGTTCCAGAATAAGACGCTCGGATTTTTCCCAGCCGAGGCAGGCGTCTGTAATGGATTTGCCATATACTCCGCCGTTTACGGGCTGGTTGCCGTCTTCGATGTAGCTCTCCACCATGAAGCCCTTAACAAGCTTTCTGACATCGTCGTTGTGGCGCATGGAATTGATAACGTCGTTGATGATGCGGGCCTGCTCGAAAGGATTCTTGCCGGAATTGGCATGGTTGGTGTCTATTATGACTCCGGGGTTTTGAAGGTTCTTCGCCGAATACTGGTTAAGAAGCCTTACAAGGTCCTCGTAGTGATAGTTGGGGTTGGATTCGCCGTGTTTGTTGGTATAGCCTCGTAAAATAGCGTGGGCGTAAGGGTTACCCGTGGACTTAACTTCCCAGCCTCTGTAGATGAAGGCATGGGGATGCTGAGCCGCCATAATAGCGTTTAACATTACGCCGTAGTCACCGCTGGTAGGGTTCTTCATACCTACGGGGGCGCAGATTCCGCTGGCTGTAAGTCTGTGCTGCTGGTCCTCGACGCTTCTTGCGCCAACGGCTACGTATACCAAAAGGTCGTCAAGATACTGGTAATTCTCGGGATACAGCATCTCGTCGGCGCAGGCAAAACCGGTTTCTTCCACCGCTCTCATGTGAAGGTGTCTGGTAGCAATAATGCCCTTGAAAAGATCGGACTTCTCGTTGGGATTGGGCTGATGAAGCATACCCTTGTAGCCGTCGCCGGTGGTACGGGGCTTATTGGTGTAAATTCTCGGCACAATAATAATCTTGTCATTAACCTTCTCCTGTACCGGCACAAGTCTTGAAATATAGTCGATGACGCTGTCCTCGTTGTCAGCGGAACAGGGTCCGATTATCAGTATGAGTTTGTCGCTCTTTCCCGAAAAAACGGCTTCCAATGCGGCTTTTTTGGCCTCCACAATCTCCTCGGCCTTGGCGGAAAGGGGACACATATCCTTTATTTCTGCGGGAAGAGCAAGTCTTCTCACAAACTCGAAATTCATGTTCATTCTTTGTTAAACCTCGCTCTTCTCCTGGTGGAAAGTCTCATTTTTTCTTTGAGGGCTTCCTCGTCTTCTTCTTCAATCATGCGCTTCAAATCACCGAGCTCGTCCATAAACTCGTTCATGCGCTTCAAAAGTGCGTCCTTGTTTAAAAAGAAAAGCTCGGACCACATATTCTCGTTGATATTGGCAATTCTCGTAAGGTCTCTGAAGGAGTCGCCGGTGTAGTTGACCAGGTTCTCGTCATCGTCGCAGGTCATAAGGGCAACCGCGATGCAGTGAGTGAGCTGGGACACGTACGCAATCATGCTGTCGTGCTCCTCCGGCGAAAGAATGGATACTCTGTTAAAGCCTAACAGTCCGCCGAGATTCTCGCACCACCTGATGGCTCCGCCCGTGTTTTTGTCGGTAGGCACCACAATGAAGTTGGCATCCCTGAAGATTTTGTCATCGCTGTTTTTAACACCGTATACCTCGCGGCCCGCCATGGGATGCGCCGCAATAAACTCCGCATCGGGTCTTAAAATCTTCTGAACATCGTACACCACAGGACTCTTAACACCTGTCACGTCGGTAATCATGACGCCGCTTTTAAAATTCTTTTGATTGTCTTCAATCCACTTAACAACCTTGGTGGGGTACAGAGCCATTATGATGCAGTCCGCCGCACCGATAAGCTCCGGGTCGTCAAAAGAAGCTCCCTTGCTGATAATTCCCTTAGAAAGTCCAAACTCAATGCTCTCGGGATTGGCATCGATTGCATGCACATGATAGCCGATACGCTTAAGCGCTCTTGCGTAGCTTCCGCCCATAAGTCCGAGACCCACTATTAATATGTTTTTCTCATTAATCCATTCCATGTCAGATTTTTTCCACCTTTATTCCAAGTTTTTGTATGTCTTCAAAGAAATCCGGATAGCTCTTGGCCACCGCTTCGGCGCCCTCAATCTCCCCTCCCGTCAAGGTCAAAAGAAGGGTCATGGCCATCACTATTCTGTGGTCGTTGTGGCCGCTAACAGGCTCCGTGGGGGCTTTTAAGTCGCCTCTGCATACCTCAATTTCGTTGTCGTAAACGTTAGTCTTAATCGAGAGTTTTGCAAGTTCTTCGGACATTGCGGCTCCGCGGTCGCTTTCTTTGACCTTCAGACGGGCAGTACCGGTGAAGTATGCGCCTTCTTTGGCCGCTGCCAGTGCCATAAGTACCGGTGCCAGGTCGGGGCAGTCTGAAAGGTCGAAGTTGCCGGGACCGTGCTTAAGTTCCTCATAAAACTCACGGTAGACTCTGTCGCCCTGAAGGCTGTCGTCGTCAAGCCCCTCAACTCCCACGTCACCGCCTAACAGGTTGAAGGCATCCAGGAACGCCGCATTGGAGTAGTCCCCTTCCACCGTAATATCGCCGGCGGTGTAAGTGCTTCCGCCCTTTATGAACAGCGTATTGTCGTCCTGCCAGACCACATTCACGCCAAAGTCCCTTAAAGCCTTAACCGTCAGATTTATGTACGACCTGCTCTCCACCGGCGGCAAAAGAAGGATTACGCTGTCCCCCTCAAGCACCGGAAGCACGAACAAAAGTCCCGTAATAAACTGACTGCTCACATCTCCGGGAATCTTGAAAACTCCCGATTGCAGGCTTCCTTCCGTCTCAATTCTGTCCTCAAATCTCTTAAAAGAAATGTTATTGGCCTTGCAGATATCCTCATAAATTCCGAGAGGTCTGCTGAGAAGCTTCTCACTTCCGTAAAAAGCATTCCTGCCCCCAAGCCCCATGGCTGTGCCCATGAAAAACCTGAGTGTGCTGCCGCTTTCCCTGCAGTAAAACTTACGAACTCCCTCGCTCTTATACGGGAAGGCTCCCGTAACGGTTACGCTGTCATCCGCAGTAACCACCGTGGCGCCCAGTTCCCTTGCGCAGTCTATGGTAGCCTTGATATCCTCCGAATACGCCACATTGGATATCTTGGAAGTGCCCTGCGCCAGCGCTGCAGCTATTATATCTCTGTGAGCCATGCTCTTGGACGGCGGCGCCGTCGCTGTGCCCTCGGCCCTTGATCTGTAAATCTTAACTTTCACTTTTATCTCCTACTTAAGCACCACACCGGGCTTGTAAGTTCCCAGCACCTTAACGCTCTTGCATTCACCCTTTAAAATCTTAAGCATCTTCTCGCAGTTTAACGTGTCCGACTTGCCCTCGATTTCCGTGTAGAAATAATACTGCCAGTTCTTTTTCTTTAGCGAACGGCTCCTGATAACTCTCATGTTGTACCCAAACACCGCCAGGACTCCGATGGCTCTCGCAAGTGCGCCCGCCTCATGCTTAACCGTAAAAAGAAGAATGAAGGAATCATGGTCCTCACGGTCTTTTTGAACGTCTTCTTTTCTCTTTAATACCGCAAAACGGGTGGTGTTGTCTTTGCTGTCATTGATAGCCTTTTTAAGCACCTTGAGGCCGTAAAGTTTCGCAGTCTCTTCACTGGCTATGGCAGCAATGGTCTTGTCCTTAAGGCCCGCAACCTCTCTCGCCGCTCTAGCCGTATTCTCAAAAGTAGTCTTAAGAAGCTTTCTCGCTTCAATAAACTTCTCGCACTGCTCAAGAGCCTGGGGATGGCTGATAACCTGCTTAATATCCTCAAGTTTGCTGCCCTTGACACCCAAAAGACAATGTGTCACCGGAAGCTCATATATTCCTTCCACAAGGAGGGGCCCCGTAAAAAGCATATCCATTACCTGTCCCACTTCGCCCGCCATGCTGTTCTCTATAGGAAGCACAGTCAAATCCGCCTCCCCCGAAACCGTAGCATTATACGCATCCGCAAAGTTCTTGTAATGTAACGTCTCCGCCTCCGGCGCAATCTTCTGCGTCGCCATATGCGCAAAAGAACCTTCTATTCCGCTGTAAGCTGCTTTAATCATAATAGTTCCCTTTCAAATTTTATATCCCGATTTCTGATGACCGTTGCCTGTTACTCGAGAAGTCTGCCTCATGGTTTGCTGGCGGACCTTTTCGACGCGTCGGCACTTAGCGGGTGTCCCCCAAGCCGCTTACGTGTCCGTTACGCCAAAGAACAGAGTGCGAACGTGTCCGCAAGTAAACCATGAGGCAGGCTTCGGGGATAGTCGGGAATAAAAAAGCGCCGGCCCTCAAGGACCGACGCATAAGATTCAAAATACTTTAGGCTCCCGAGGGACAATGTTTATTCTTTATGAAAAGCACGGTAATAAAGGCTTGTAAAGACACAAGCCTCAGTAAAATAATAATAGTACTGTACCGACTGTAAATTCTTCATAAATGTCCTCTCGAAGCGGCTGTGATTTTATCACTTTAAACCGTTAAACAATGAGTAATGTAACACATTTATGATAACAAGTCAATAGAAAAGTTATTTAGAAAAGGTCTGCCGGGATTCTAAACCCATGCAGACCTTTAATTAATCATTATTCAACTGTTACGCTCTTGGCGAGGTTACGGGGCTTGTCTACGTCAAGGCCCTTGGAGACGCTGATGTAGTAGCCGAGGAGCTGGAGGGGAATGATGGCAAGGCTTCCGGCGAAGTGCTCGTCAACCTTGGGTACGTAAACGGAGAAGTTTACGCTGTCCTCCATGTCGTATTTGCCGTAGGCGGTAATGCCCATAAGGTATGCGCCTCGGGATTTACATTCCATCATGTTGCTTAAGGTTTTCTCGTATA
>JAEEGJ010012649.1_pt1 | contig 20791 bp, 15 predicted proteins | sample 8958761 | NCBI WGS metagenome assembly JAEEGJ01 (sample SAMN16246546, study PRJNA631951) | gut metagenome | biome: gut microbiome; feature: rumen; material: RS-attached | host: Bos | place: Iran: Karaj | collected 2018-10
AAGATAGCATTGCTCCGAAAAGACCTTCTCCCACCCCACCCCAACCCATCGATTCCACCTTCGTCACCTACAATGCCTATCCCTTCGACAGCATCTTCCTGAGCGCCTCCAAAATCGTCGACACCTTGACATTCCATGCGGCTGAATTCGACTATCTGCAACACGGCAACACTATCTACAGCACTTTGAGCAACACAGGAATGGCTCATAAGTCGATGAGATTCAATCATCTGCATCAGGCTGGATTCGACATGACCCTACCCGCTTTTCCCGCCCTCATGCAGAACGAAAGCAACATGCTATCCTACCAGTCCGTCCTACCCTACTCCGAAATCCGTTACCTGATGACCGTCGGCGACCTGGAACAGCATTTTCATGTAAGGTTCGGCAGACAAGTCACTCCTCGCCTGCTGATATCCTTCGCCTTCGACACCGACTATGCTCCCGCCACCTTTATCAACAACAAAACCATCAACAATGTTTTCTGGGTCAATGCCAAGTATATCACCCAAAGCGAACGCTACGGCGTGGGCGCCTATTGGTATCGCAACAAACTTGAGATGGGAGAAAACGGGGGTATCGTCAACGACGAGAACTACATCTCACATACCGAATCCGACAACTCGGTCATCCCTGTCAACCTGAACAATGCCACCAACTTCATCATTTCCAGTGGGATAGGATTCGAACAATATTTCAATCTCCTATCGAAAAAGACGGTGAAAATAAAGAAAGAGACTTCCCCTATTGAAATTGATTCCATCCTTACCCTTCCCCCAACCAACGACAGTCTCACGATTGACACTTTGGCATTGGACAGCCTCTCAATTGACACTTTGTCCTTAGATAGCATCAAAAGCACTATCACTCAAGAAGTTGTACAAGAAACAAAGGATAGAAAATTCACTCTCGGAAGGATTTGCCACAGCTTCAGCTATTTAAACAACAAATTGTACTATAACGAAACCTCCCCTTCCGCTGCTTACTATCGGCCTTTCGACACCTTGCTCAACACCACGAAAACAACGGATACCACATTGGTCAGAGCCATCAGAAACACGCTGAAATGGAGCAGTTTAGGATACAAAAAGTATAACGACGACATCCCATTCTACTTGTATGCAGGAGTGAGCCATGGGTTCTATACAGTGAAGCATTTCGACTATCTTGAGAACGAAACCACACTTTCACGCAACTACAACCAATTGAGCGTTAACGGCGGTATTATCGTCAATCTGTTCAAATCGACACGCATCACAGGTCAAGGCGAACTCGTCACCTTAGGCTATCAAATCGGCGATTTCGACCTCAAGGGACAATGGAAACAATTCTTGGGGACAACAGCCAAAAACTTCGGTTACGCCACCTTTAATGCGGAAATCAAGCGGCAAAGTGCCAACTGGTTTGAGGAGAGCTACACATCGAACCACTTCCGCTGGGAGAACGACTTCAAGGCTTCCACTTACCTGACTTTCGACTTGAGATACAACTACAAAAGCTATTGCATCGGCCTCAAACAGACCACAGTTTCCAACCTAATCTATTTCGGTACTGATGCCCGTCCGACCCAGTCTGACGACATGTTCAGCATCCGTGAGGCCTATCTCAGTTTCTACCAAAACCTCTGGCGATTTGAGTTTGAAGGCTTTGCCAGTCTGCAAAAGTCGAGCAACGAAGAGGTCTTGCACCTCCCCTTGTTGCTAGGACAACTGAAAATCGGGTATTCGCAGCCCGTATTCCACAGAGTGGCCACCCTTCATCCAAGCATTACGGTGCGTTATTTCACCAAATACTACGCCGATGCCTACATGCCTGCTACCCGAACCTTCTATCTGCAAAACGAGGTTGAGATTGGCAATTTCCCGTTCATCGACCTTGCCATTTCGCTCAAAGTCAAGAAGGCTCATATCTTTTTTGTCTACAGCAACATGTTCCTACTCACAGGCAACTATAATTCATTCATCGCTCCTCACTACCCCATGCGCGACAGCAAGATTTTCATCGGAATCAACTGGAGACTCTTCAATTAAACAGACACCATGCTTCAAGCAGAACTCATACCCACTACCAACACCCTGTCGAGAGTCACCGACACCATCGCTACTGTGTCTGACACGCTCAAGCACCATCATGCCGTGGAGAATGTCTTGGAGCAGGTATCGAACAACAGCTCGTCAAGAGAGATTGGACTGACCATCGCTATCATCGGCCTACTCATCTTTACAGCCCACCTTTTCAGCGAAATCTTTAGCCGCAAGCGCATCCCCGATGTCTTATTCCTTATTATTATTGGCTTGCTCATCGGTCCAGTATTCCACTGGATTTCGCCAGAGAGCTTGGGCAATGCAGGCAGTCTGTTTTCAGGCATCACCTTGGTCACCATCCTATTTGAAAGCGGTACTCAATTACGATTTGCCGCATTAAAGGACTCATTCGGAGGAGCATTGAAACTCACAGCATTGAACTTCATATTGTCGGCTATCGTAGTTTGGTTGACTGGATGGCTTGTATTGAAAATCAATCCAGTGGTAAGCATGATTTTAGGCTGTGTCCTGGGTGGTACCGCATCAGCGGTTGTCATTCCTATTGTGCGTCAACTGAGGATGTCAGAAAAACCCGCCATCATGCTCATCCTTGAAGCGGCCATCGGTAATGTTTTCAGCATCGTTCTAGCCTTGGCACTGATGCAGGCCATCAAAAGCAAACACTTGGAGTTTGGCGCTATTCTCGGCAACATCTTTTCCTCATTTATCCTGGCCACGGTGATGGGACTCATCGGTGCCATCTTTTGGGCCTTGATTCTCGACCAAATCCGCAACATCAAGTACTCCATTCTGACGACACCCGCCTTCGTGTTCATCATCTATGGCATCAACGAGTGGATGGGCTTCAGTGGCGCCATCGCAGCCTTGGCGTTCGGCATAGGCTTGGCCAATATCGACACCATCTATAATGCCTGGCTCAAGAAATTCATCAAAAAAGTGCCCGTCAACCTGAATGAGACCGAGCGTTCGCTGTTCTCGGAACTCGTCCTTCTTCTAAAGACCTTCTTCTTCATCTATGTGGGCATTTCCATCCAACTGAAGCAATGGCAACCTATTGTCATCGGATTGGGAATCAGCGTATTGCTTTTTATTATCCGCATTCCCGCGGTCCGTTTTGCCATTTCGAAAAAAGATAACATTCCTGATAAGGAACTGGCTTTCATGTCGGCACTCAACCCGAAAGGACTGACCGCTGCTGTATTGGCCACACAAGCCCTCATCTATATCCCTGATCTTGAGGTCGCCATGTTCATCAGAAACATCGTCTTCTCCGTGATTCTCTTCACCATCGTCATCAACTCTATCCTTATCCCGCTCATTGACAGAGAAAGAGGGATTTATCGTTTCTATGGGAGCATGTTGAATTTCAATCAAAAGATGAAAAACATCGTTTCCAAGACCAAGGAAGATGGCGAGAATTGGCACAAAAAGCATTCAAAAGCGCAGGAATTTGTGGACGAGATGTTCCATTCCGAAGTCATCACTGACATCCTTGAGCAGCAGGACAAACCTGGAGCCGTCAACAACAAAGTTGAATCAAGCAACATGGATGTGGCGGACTAAACTATTTATAATGTGTAAAAATTACACTTATTAAATAGTTAAAAATCAAATTATTATCTTTATCTGCTCCAAACAAAGTGTAGTTTTTACACAATTACCCATTGCAGGTTGTAGAAATAGTTGTAATTTTGCGTCAAATTTACACAAGATGGAAACGCAAAAGTACACTTACGAATACCCTCATCCCGCCGTGGCCACTGACTGCGTCGTGTTTGGTTTCGATGGACGCGAACTGAAGGTGTTGCTTATCGAGCGCGGCATAGAGCCTTACAAAGGCGCATGGGCTTTCCCGGGAGGATTCCTTCGCATGGACGAAACTGCAGAGCAATGCGCCCTTCGTGAGTTGAAAGAGGAAACTGGGCTGAGTTTGAACTACCTCAAGCAGTTCAAGACCTTCACTGATGTTAACCGTGACCCACGCGAAAGGGTGATTTCCATTGCCTTCTATGCCTTGGCAAAGAAGTCGGATGTGCAAGGTGGCGATGATGCAGCCCAAGCCAAATGGTTTGCCCTCAACGAGGTACCGCACTTGGCTTTCGACCACGACTACATCCTGCGCAAAGCCATGGAAAAGTTGCGTGAAGACATTCATTTTGAGCCTATTGGCTTCGGCCTCTTGGATAAGGAGTTTACCATGTCGGAACTACAACGGCTATATGAAGCCATCCTCGGTGTACAGTTTGACCGGCGCAACTTCCACAAGAAAATGCTGCAAACGGGCATCTTGGAAGAAGTGGACGACAACTCTCCCACTTTCTTTGGTAAAAACAACGAAATGCGAAGCATGAGCATCGACGCGCTTTTCGGAGGCATTGCAGCACCATCGCGTACGGCCTACTCCTCATCGCGTGACGACGACAGTCGCTCCACACGCCGATGGGGCACCAAGTTCCGCTTCAACAAACAGCGTTACGATGAGTTTAAAGAAGGCGATAGCTTCCGTCAAGAATTCTAATCAGTTATCAGTTGTTCAGTTATTCAGTTGTTCAGTTAGTAGTTAGAAGTTAGAAATGAGGAATCTTTAAATCTTAAATCTTTAAATCACAATAAAACAATAAGTTATGGAAACAAGCAACACAAACCCAAAGACGCAGGTCTATAATCTGATTATCCTCGACAAGAGCGGCTCGATGAGCAGCATTGCCAAGGCCGCTATTGCTGGCTTCAATGAAACCGTAGGCGGCATCCGTTCAGCACAAGAACGCTTCAAGGACACACAAGAGCATTTCGTCTCGCTGATGATCTTCTGCGACTGCGAGAAAACCATGGTCTACGACATGGTACCCGTTGACAAAGTCAAAGAACTGACCTCCAGGGAATACCGTCCTTGCTGCTGTACACCACTGTACGACGCCATGGGCATCAGCATCAACGCCTTGCATAAAGCCATCAAGGACAAGGAAGACGCCACCGCTGTGGTCACCGTCATCACCGATGGACTGGAGAACGCCTCTAAAGAATACTCTGGCCAAGCCATCAAAGCCCTCGTAGAACGCATGAAAGACGAGGAAGGCTGGAACTTTGCCTACATCGGTACCAACCAAGATGTGCGAGCCACATCAGCCTCGCTCTCCATCGACAACCACATGGAATTCGCCGACACTGACGCCGGCATGCGCGATGCTTGGGAAAAGGAACGCAAAGCCAAGATGTCGATGTTCTCGCGATTCTCCATGGGCTTCGCCGCCACTTCGGCTATGTCGAGAGAAGAACGCAAAGCCTACCGTAGCATGGAACACCGCTCCTCCAGGAATTACCATGAGATAGGCGAATTCAGCAACCGCATCACACCTGAGAACATCAAAAGCCTTAAGGACAGCGAGATTTTCGTCTTTGGCAGCAACCTTGCCGGGGCACATGCTGGCGGCGCAGCCCGCATCGCTGTGGAGAAATTTGGTGCCATTATGGGGCAAGGTGTGGGTCTGCAAGGCCAAAGCTACGCTATCCCCACGATGCAAGGCGGCCCAGACACCATTCTGTCCTATGTGGAAGAGTTCATCCGTTTTGCTGACATGCATCCTGAGCTGACCTTCCTCGTCACCAAGATAGGTTGCGGCATTGCAGGCTTCACTCCCAGAGAAATCGCGCCTTTGTTCGCTGGTGCCATCAATGTGCCCAACATTCATCTGCCGATGGAGTTCTGGACGGAATTGGTATGATGAAGATTCCCTTTCAGGGAATGGAGGTTGTCTGTTTGTTGTCAGCGGCGGCAAAAAACCGCACCCCATAGGCAACAATTCCAAGCCGCCGCAGGTTACCCAACGAGGACCTCCATTCTCGCGAAGCGAGAAACTCAACAATATGTTAAACTATAAATCAAACGATTATGTTAGGAGCAATTATTGGAGATACCGTTGGATCGGTATATGAATTCCACAATATAAAGACCACAAATTTCCCGCTGTTTGACCCGCGATGCAACTACACCGACGACAGCGTGATGACCATGGCCGTAGCCGACTGGCTTTTGACCGACCCGCAGCACGGCATGGATACCCTAGAGACCTCATTTCTGAACTTCGCCCAAAAGTATCCCTGCCCCATGGGCGGCTATGGACCTGGATTCTACCGTTGGCTATTCGAGCCAGAGACCTTTGAAGAGGGAAAACGCCATCCCTACAACTCTTTCGGCAACGGTGCCGCCATGCGTTGCAGCGCGAACGGATGGATGTTCGACACTTTGGAAGAAACGGAGCGTGTGGCTGGGCTTTCGGCTGCTATCACCCACAACCATCCCGAAGGCATCAAGGGGGCACAATCGACAGCAGCGGCCATCTTCATGGCTCGCAACGGAAAAAGCAAGGAAGAGATAAAAAATTATATATCAACAAAATACGGATACAACCTCAACCGCACCTGCGACAAGATTCGTCCCGTGTACGATTGGGACTCCTCCTGTCAAGGCACAGTGCCCGAAGCCATGGTGGCCTTCTTGGACAGCACCGACTTTGAGTCAGCCATCAGGTTGGCTGTCTCCTTAGGTGGCGACAGTGACACCCTTGCCTGCATCACCGGAGGCATAGCCGAAGCCTTCTACAAAACAATTCCTGAAAGCATAGCTTTGAAGATTTGGGAACTCATTCCCGAGGATTTCAAAGCCATCTTCAGAGCTATGGAAACTCAGACGACTTACCGTCTACCCAGTAATTTGAAATAACAAAAGTAATATAACGATTATGAGCAAGGCAGGAGCGTGGGGAACCGCTCCTGTCTTTTTTTCTTATTATTCCAACAAAAGCATTACTTTTGCGTCATAAAAACACACAACGATGAAAATCCTCATCCTCAACGGTCCCAACCTCAACCTCTTGGGCAAGCGTGAACCCGAAATATACGGAAATATGTCTTTCGAAGTCTATCTACCTCAACTCCGCGATCGCTTTCCGCAACACGAACTCACCTACTTCCAGTCGAACCACGAAGGGGTATTGATTGACAAACTGCAAGAGGCTGACGGTCAATATGATGCCGTAGTGATGAACCCTGGAGCCTATGCCCACACTTCCATCGCCATCGCAGATTGCATCCGCGCCATCAGCATCCCTGTCATTGAGGTGCATATTTCCGACATTTCGAAAAGGGAGCCTTATCGCAGGCATTCCTTTACGGCTGAGGCTTGTGTGAAATGCATCTCAGGATTGGGATTGGAAGGCTATGCGAAGGCTATTGAAGCCTTAGGATAAGGAAGAGAAATCGGTTTCCTTCAATTCGCTGTATTTCTTTTTCTTGCGAAGCACATTGTCGAAGACAATGTTGCGCTGATAGATACAACTCACGGTCTTGTGCTCAACGGTTTTCCTTTTTGCTTTCAAGGATTTCAACCTCTTGTAGAAATCCCAATGCGCCTTGAAGACCATTCCAAAGTCCTTCGGGCAGCCCTCGAAGAGGAACTTCAGTGCCGCCACCCAATCAAGGAAGATGCGATAGAGAATGGTACGATGCACTCGTTGCTCAGGTAAATTCTTCACCAACAACGAAAGGTTGTTTCGAAAATTCAAATAAGTCTTGCGGGGTGAGTTTTTCGGCAAAGTGCCGCCTCCAATGTGATACACCCACGACTGCGGACAGCAATACACCTTATATCCTGCGTTCTTCAGTCTCCAACACAGGTCAATTTCCTCCATGTGGGCAAAGAAACTATCATCAAGACCACCTATCTCGTGATACAAGTCGGCACGGACGAACATGCAGGCACCCGTAGCCCAAAAGACCTCGATCGGATTGTCATATTGATGCTCGTCGTCCTCCAAGTTTTGGAACACCCGACCACGACAGAAAGGATAGCCGTACTTGTCGATGAAGCCGCCACTCGCGCCGGCATATTCAAACTGTTCCTTGTGGTAATACGACAGAATCTTCGGCTGGCAAGCGGCAATCTGCGGGTCGGCATCCATCAGTTCGATGACGGGTTCAATCCAATACGGCGCCACCTCGATATCCGAGTTAAGCAACACATAATACTGTGCCTCCACCTGACGCAAAGCCAGATTGTAGCCCGTGGCGAATCCTCCATTGCTACCGTTTTCAATCAAACGAATCTCAGGGAAATGCTCACGCATGAAGGCTACTGAATCGTCGGTAGAGGCATTGTCGGCCACGACAATCTCCACCAGTGTCGGGTCGCAGTTGGCGATGACATTGGGCAGGAACTGTTCGAGGAACTTTCGTCCGTTGTAGTTCAATATGACAACAGCCACCTTCATGCTTCTTTCATTTGAGGTCTTTGGTGTTTCCAGCGGCGGTGCGACCACAGCCAGTTATCGGGGTTGGCCTCAATGAAACGCTCCACGCTACGCACATAGCGTTCCATGATTTCTCCCGGTTTCGTTTCTTTAGGGCGGTCGGTAAGCAATTCAAAGCTCACTTCATAGCGTCCCCTGCCCTGCCTCCGCATGTCGACGAACACAATGGCATAGTCCAGTTTTTGGGCAATGCGTTCGATGCCCGTAAACCAACAAGTGTCTTGATGCAGGAACTCCGTCCAATAGTCTTGTGCCAAGCCATGCGAGGTTTGGTCGGCCATCATCAACACAGCGGTCTGGCTATCGCGCAGCTGGGCCAAACGGCGCAACACCGAGTTCGACTCCACCATCTCCAAAGTGCTGTGGCAAGTACGAATATACAGCATCAACCGTTCAAAAACAGGATTTTCCACTCTCTTATACACAGCCAAGCCCTTATGTTGGGTGAGTTCAGGTATCATCTTGCCAAACCACTCCCAGTTGCCCGTATGCGGGATGGCATAGAACACATTTTTGCCTTGCTCATAAAGCTGTTTCACCAGCTCAGGATTGGTATAATGGATGCGATTTCTGTAACCGTTTTTCTTCATGCGCAGCATCTTCGGGGCTTCCACAAACAAGTCGCAGAGGTTTTGATAGAAACGCCGTTCTATGCTTTTGATTTCGCCTACATCCTTATCGGGAAAAGACTGCAACAGATTCTTTCTGACCACTTTACGCCGATATTGGAACAAATGATAAATCAAATAGTAATAACAATTGGACTTCAAATAGAGAAGCCAATATGGATGAATGGACAGGAAAGCCACCCATAACCTCACTATATGAAATCCGATTTTTGCCATAGCTTATCTTGGGTTATTGTAAAGGTCGCCGGCATGTGAGCCCCACCCCTTCTCGTACTCGGTTTGGTCAACGCCCTGATCGTAGCCTTGACCATAGATACGTGAATAAATTTCAAGCTGCCAACGTGGATTGTTGATTTCACCCACCATATCGGAATGGATGAGTTGATAGTCATTGGCTGCCGAGTCTTTCGACATAAACACAAAACGTTTGTTGCGTTGGTTGCCCACCTCATAGTAATGCCATATCTCGTAAGGATATGCTCCTGGTTCATTGGGGCTTTCCATAATTTTATCAGGCTGGCCGTATTTCAGAAAAACATAGCCACGGTCGGTGCGATAACCAGGATAGGAAGAAGTCTTGAACGACATGTTGACGCGACGAACTGCAGCCAGATAATCCTCGAAGCCTTGCTTGGGATTCATTGGAAAACGCTTGCTCCAGAAGTTGAAGAGGAACTGTTGCATGGTCTTCATATCATCGGTCCTCACCAAATTGGAGGAATAGTCGCGTTCCATCTCTGTGCAAACGGGGTCGAGATAACGGATGTACTTTCGCAGCGTGTCGATTTCAGTGATGTTGCTGACAAACGTGTTGGCGATGCTAACGCCTGCGAGGTCATCCATGTCAAAGCTTGCAGTAGGATTACTGCGTTGGAAGAACCAACTGTTGGAGCAAATCAGCGTATTACTGCGATCGTGCATCTCGACAACAAGATAGTAATTGCCCGATGGTAAATCCTTGATATCTATGGTATTGAGAAGCACATTCACCTTACTCACGTCAAAACGTTTATTGAATGAATAGCTTTGCATTCGGTTCGATGACTCGACGGTTTCGATGTAATAGCTCACCAAAAACTTGCCTTCGTCATACAGTTTGTCGCTGTTGTATATCTCGGCATAAAAATGCAGTTTGTCCTCATTGGCGCCATAGAAAGGATACACTCTAGGAAGGAAATCGAAGCCGCTTTTGGTACAAGCCTTTTGCTTCTCGGCTTTCGTGTACGAATCAAACAGCAGAATGTCGGAGATAGCTGGCAAGTTATCTGGATAATCAACTTCAACGGTCATGGTTTCGGTAGGCAAAGCGTCTCCGCTATTCAAATCCGTGACACTGATTTCCATTTGATACTCACCATTGGGCAAAGAAAAACGCTGCTGGTCGATGAATGCACCGTCAAGGTTGGTAGTGTCGGTCACTACAGGACTATCCAAGGCTATCTTGGAATAAGCGCAGATTTTGTCATTTTGACGGAAGATGGTCTGAATCTCAATGGTTGACTTGAACTTGCCCGGTTCAAATTGCTTGTAAACCGCCGAACGGCAGTCGAAGGCAATAGCGTTTTCCACATAGGGTGACACACCTGGTGCACAATATGTGGTCGTAGCAAGATAGGACTTCAGTCTTTTCGTCTTCACTTGGGCTTGGCCCGAAAATGCAACCAATAAAACCATAATGGTCACAATTGCTCTTTTTGTAAACGTCGATATATTCATGATGTTCGTGTTTTTGACATGGCAAAATTATACATACAATAAAAAAATTGATACTTTTTTTCGTCTATATTTTCTCAACAAATCTCAACAAAAACCTTATAATCATTTGATTCACAATTCGTTAATACAAATTATTTAAGTAGATTAGCAATGCTTGTTCCAGATTATTTCCTTGTCCAAGAGCGGTCAAAATCTTTTTTGTCCTACGATTGGTGCCACTGTAAGAAACACCTTCAAGCACCGCTATCTCAGCATCATTCATGCCCAAGAGTGCTAAACAAGAATGCCTAAGGTCAGCCACATTCAAATCGGGAAAATCCTTCAAAAACCGCGACGAAAAATCAGGAAAACTGCGATTGGCTTCCTTGACCAGCTCGATATAATCCATCTCCCTCAGCTTGAGTTTAGGATAAGCACCCACGCTCTTAATCATGATATCCTTTCCGTCCATTGATTGCTTAATCTTTTGCACTATGGCAGTTTCAGAAAACGACTTCCATGCTTCATCAAAATCAATGCGCGGAGCATTCAACTGTTGAGTCATCTGTTCAAGTTCCAAATCCTTATCCGCGTTCTCCTGCTCATGTTTCTGCTCAATGTCCGTAATCTTGTTCTCAATATGACTTATTCGCCGACGATTACGGTAGATGATACAAGCCATAAACGCGATCACCAAAAGCAAAAACAGCGACAGCATCAGCAAGGAACTGAAGTTGTTATCCTCACGAGGAGCCACTTCCGTTTTCGGGTTGCTGAACGCATCGAACAAGTATTCAATCTCCATCTTGCGGGAGGTCATGCGCGTCTCCATCAAAGAGTTCTCAACATAATAGCGTGTATAAGCCAATTCCTGGTCAGTCATTCCTTTATCACTAAAAATCTTTGCCAACTTGGCTGCAGCATCCACTCGGGCAAAACGGTCTCCATTCTCAAAAGCCCGCTTCAGATGTGGAACTGCCGAATCAAATTGCTGAAGCTCAAAAAGTTTCACACCTATAACAAGTTGCATTGGTTCGTCATCCACAGGCATACGCTGTTGCGCAGCCTCATACAGGGACATAGCCTTATCATAATTTTTCTGGGATTGATAGATAGCCGCCTCGAAGCGCAACATGGCTACAAGGTCGGCATCCGACTCATAGAAAGAAGCCGCTTTGTGGCAAGTTTCAATAGCTGCATCACGGATGCCGTAGCGGTAAAGGATTTCCGACAGACGTGTATAGTTTAAAGCCATGAAACGTTTTGCATAAGGAATGTGATTCCATGTCTCACGCTGACTCATTACGTCCATTGCATTAAGGTAATGTTTGAAGGCTTCCACATCTTCATTAGCAAACGCACATTCCACACCTTTATAATAAGAGGCGTTGGCACGAAGGAATTGTAAATCGGCATCATCGGGAAACAAAGCGGCGAGGCTATCGTAGTAGGCGACTACTGAAGCCAAATCGGGACTATCTTCCGTCAAGCAACGATTCTTGTATTGCGTCTGCACTTCCCGAAGTCGCAACTCGTTGTCATCCAATTCAGAAAAAGGCTTTTGCAGACTCTTTATTCTCAGCGAATTAATGCTATCCAAAGCCGCTTCGGGGTGGGTCTCCAACAGGGTTTCAATCGTCTTCAATTCCTTGAAATGATGCGGCGCACTGGTCTCATTAAAAGCTGATTTCTGCCTTGAACAAGCACAAAGCAAGGTCGCCAAAAGCAAAAAGAAATAGGATATGAAGCGAGCTGTCCTCATCAAACCGCAGTTATTCAGTTTTGCAAAGATAGAGGTTTTCGGTGGAAAAAAGTTTTTTTTCATGAAAAAACTCAACCTAACGAAAAATGTTGTACTTTTGCAGCGGAGATATGGCTGAGTGGTCGATAGCGGCGGTCTTGAAAACCGTTAAGCCGAAAGGCTTCGGGGGTTCGAATCCCTCTGTCTCCGCAAGGCGGCGAAAGTCGCCTTTATAGTGTAAGACCCTGCCTTTCAAGGCAGCAAGGAGAGATGCCGGAGTGGTCGATCGGGGCGGTCTCGAAAACCGTTGAACGCTTTGCGTTCCAAGGGTTCGAATCCCTTTCTCTCCGCAAAAAAAATCGGTATAACAAAGTGATTATCACAAAGTTATACCGATTTTCATTTCCCTATTTACCCAATAGTTTGTTTACCCTATAAAACGAATTCTATTCGTAGTGTCGAATCCTCACTTCAATACCATTGGCTTCCAGTTGTGACGGGATACCGCTGACGTCTGTCCGCCCATAATGGTAGGGGAACAGCACTTTCGGCTTGACTATCCGTGCCGCGTTAACGAGTTGCTCGACTGTCATGGTGTAAGGCTGGTTGCAAGGCAGGAAAGCCACATCGATGTCATTGATTTCAGCCATTTCGGGTATGTCTTCGGTGTCGCCAGCGATGTAGATTCGCAACCCGTCAAGGGTGAGGATGAAACCGTTGTCCCTTCCCTTGGGATGGAACTGCTGATGTCCCTCGGTGGTGTTGTAGGCCGGAACAGCCTCAAGGATGATGTCGTCGGCCAGTTGCAGCCTGTCGCCATTGGCCATCACCGTGCCATAGCCGAGCATTTCGGCACAACGTTGATTGGTGATCAGTTGGGTGTTGTCGCCCGTCAACAGATGGATGGCAGTCGTGTCGAAATGGTCGTGGTGCTCATGGGTGATGAAAAGGTAGTCTGCCTTGGGCATCGCAGCATAGTCGATGGTCTTCCCCCCTAGTTTCGTCACGGGGTCAATTTGTATCTCCTTGCCGTCGTACTCGATGCGCATGGAGGCATGAACCAAAGCATGGATCTTGACCGTTTTGCCACTCTTGGTGGTGAAGGTGTCGACTTCGTAGATGTCATCCTCAATGGGGCTCTCGGTCACAACAGGCATCCCCGCCTCTTTCCAAGCCATGATGCCGCCTTTGAGGTTGACGACCTTGTAGCCTTCCTTGGTGAGCGCCCCTGCGGCAAGGGCAGAGCGTTTACCGCTGCGACAATACACGGCGATCGTTTTGTCGGCAGGTAGCATCGACTTCGCTTTCTCGACAAAACCATCTTGAGTGACATCAATGTTGATGGCCTTCTGGAGATGGCCTTCGTCGAATTCCTTGGCGGTCCTCACATCAAGCAGTACGACATCGGGGTCGGCGATCTGCGCCGCAAAGCCGTTGACATCGGTGTTTTCATAACCTTGTTGGCCACAGGCAGCCAATCCTAAAAGAGCGAGTAAACTGGTGAAAAACTTCTTCATGGTGTTTGTTTTGAGGCGGTAAAGATAGGAAAAAAACTTGATCAACAAAAAAGTCCTCGGCATAGTGATGCCGAAGACTCTTTGCGTTTATTCTTTTGGAATTAATGCTTCGCCTTCAAGAAACTATATTCCTTACCATATTTCAAATGCTGCGCCACGAAATCGGAAGGATACTCGACCTTGTAGTCGACCACCTGGCCGTTTTCCATGACGGGCACGATTTCGGGATTGATGAAACCACCGTAGGGCTTCAGACCCAAAGCGTTGTAACGCTCCTTGACTTCCTTATGCAGCTCGGGGTCGACCTTTACGGCGTATTTTTCTACGATGGCCTTGCCTGCGGCATAGTCGCCTTCGCTCTTGATGCGCTGGATCTCGGCCAACAGCTCGCCAAACAAGCCACGCAAAGCCTCGAAGTCGTTGATGACGAAGTAGGTCTTGCCGTTCTCCACCTTCTTCTCGATGACATTGGCTTCCTTGCCGTGTTCGTAGCACCACTCCGAGATGAGCTTGCGGTTCTGCATGTGCGCCTCGGTGACGTCCTTGCCCAGCTCCACACGTGCCAGCTGCGACATCATACCGTTGCGGATATAGGAGCAGTACTCGGCCTTATAGGCCTCTGCATCAGGCATCACACCCAGCTCCACCATCCTCGGCTCTGCCAGATAGTACAGGCCGAAGAGGTCGGCACGGGCTTCCTCCAGCGTCGAGCTGAACTCCTTCAAGGCGCCAGGTTGCGTGCCAGGCAACAGCTTGCCTGAGCCGTGGCCCAAGCACTCGTGCAGGTTGGTATGCACCACATCGGCATCGGAACCGTATTTCTTGCAGAGGTCGACTTCTTCCTGCGTGTAGGCGAACTCCTTGAGGGCACTCCTTGGGCATTCGTCAGCAGCCTTGTCATAGGCTTCCATCAGGTTGGTGATGGTCACCGACTTGGAGCCATATTCCTTTCGGATCCAATCGGCGTTGGGCAGGTTGATGCCAATCGGGGGCGAGGGGAAACAGTCGCCACCCAGCGTGGTGACGATGATGCTCTTGGCCGACACGCCCTTGCACTCCTCTTTCTTGAAGCGCGGGTCGACGGGCGAATGGTCCTCAAACCACTGGGCGTTCTCGCTGATGGTGTTGGAACGCACGGTAGCTTCCAAATCCTTGAAGTCGACGATGGCCTCCCAAGTGGCCTTCATGCCCATTGGGTCGCCATAGTCTTCGATGAAGCCGTTCACGAAGTCGATGTGCGAGAGGGAGTCCTGCACCCAAGCGATATTGTATTCGTCCCAGGTCTTCAGGTCGCCCGTGGTGTAATAGTCGATGAGTTTCTGCGTGTATTTGCGTTGGCTGTCGTTCTCCGCCACTTCGTTGGCCTTCTGCAACCAACCAATGATGGCTTGGATGGCCTCGCCATAAAGACCGTCGGCTTTGTACACATCTTCATAAATCTTGCCATTTTCTTTCACCAGCTTGGAGTTCAGTCCATAGCTAATGGGCTCGGCATCGTTGGGCTTACGCATCTTGTTGTAGAAGGCTTCCACCTCGGCCTTTTTGATGTCGCCCTCATAGAAGTTCACCGCCGAGTTGGCGATGATGTCGTCCTCGCTGCTGCGACGCACCTTGTACAAATCTTTGTCGAAGACCACGGGCGTCAGGAAAGCTATGAAGTCGTCGACGGCCTCGCCCTCGTTGAGGGGGAGCAGACTGGCGTCGCTGCCTTTAATCAAGTCGGCAAAACAGGCCTCGCTGACCTCTGGGAAGAATTTGTCCTCAGCATAATGGTGATGGATGCCATTGCTGAAGAACACACGCTTGGCATAGACCACGAAGTTCTGGAAATCAGTGCTTTCGCGGTCGCCTTGATACGAGTTCAGCACAGCCTCGATGGTCTTGCGGACCACCAGATTGTACTTGCAGTTTTGATCGGCGAGGATGTCGCGACCACATTTGGCGGCTTCACCGAGATAATAGATGTAACTCTTTTGTTGCAGCGTCAGCTGATCCCATTCTGGAATCTGGTAACGCATGATCCTCAAGTCGGCGAACTCATCCACCAGATACTTAAATTCCTCTTTGGGCTGGGGCTGTTCGGCGACTTCCTCCTCTTTCGGAGCGCAACCCACCATGGCGGCAGCCATTCCAATGCAAATCATTAGTTTTTTCATTTTTGTCAGTTATACTATAATTGTCGTTAATACTTAAACCTAAATGAGACCTCCGACAGAAAGTCGTGTTTCTTATAGTTTTCGGAAGGGACACGGCTGCGGTACTCGTAGGAAAACGCGATGTCAATGTAAAACTTCCGTGTAATCTGTGTTTGTAGCTTGGTGTTGCAGTTGATGATGTAATCGTCGAAATCGAGTACCGAAGGCTGATAGAATGTGGTATGCAACAACGTGAGGTTTTCAGTAAGCCTTTGCTTGATTTTAGGGCGAATCGAGATGCGGTAGTTGTTGTTGAGAAGGTGGGTCTCGTCAGTAAAGTCGGTCCAATCGTAGACAAAAGCCGCGCTGATGGAATAGTCGCAGATGGCAGGGATGGTGTAGATGCGATATTTCATTCCTACAAGCCCGCTCAGTCTTAAGTCGTAGCCCTTGTATTTGTTGGTAAGCATCTCACAGGCCAAAAACGGAGAGTATTTGCCATACTGGTACAGGTCCATCTTTACGCCACCGTTGATCTCAAAATTGGTTTCCTTCCATTGTTGGTCGACGGCATTCCTGTCGATGAGGGAGCTATAAAGCAGCTTGTAACGGGCATCGAATGCAATCAGGCTGTCGTTGCGTTCAATGGCGCCGTCGTTGCTGATGTTGCAGTTGTTGACATTGCCCGCGTTAAAAGAAGCACCAAGGCCAAAGTTATAATGCCATTTGTTTTGTGCTTTGGCGCACATTACACTGAAAACCAACAGTACAAATAGAAAAAACCGCAACTTATTCATTTCTTGTCGTTTAAGTGCAGATGGCGACTCACTTATACAAATCGCCAGGAGTGTATAGGTCGAAGGCAGGCATTGTCTTGGGATCGAGGTTCTGATAGGTGCCGTCCACCTGGATTCGCTCTTTGTTGAGCACATAGTGGCGGCAGAACCACACGAGGTCGTCAACCGTCAGTGGACCTCCGGCTGCCACGCTGTGTCCGTAGCCCTCGAATCGACGAGCAAAAAAGGGATAGCCAAACTTCTCGAAGCGTTCCACCAAGGCATCGGAGCCAAAGAAACCCGTCTTTAAGAAACTAATCTTCTTATAAGGCACCAATTTATCAGATGTACCGTGATAGAACATGGTCGGAGCAGGTGCGTGTTTGCTGTATTTCACCTTGCCTTCCTTGGAGAAGATGGCGCCTGCGTACGACACCACGCCAGCCAAACGGAAGTCTTCGGGGAGAATGTCATAATTCAGGAAACCGTTGCATAGAGCATAATCCACTTGCAACGAAGTGATGGCACCCGCGCTGGAACCGATCATCACAATATAGTCCTTGTTTACCTTCAGTTCCTTTGCATGTTCAAGCAAATAGGCAATGGCCGAAATGGCGTCTTCAGCCGCCATATTGACGGCATCCTTCAGGGGATCGGAGTTGAAAACGCTGAGGTTCTTGGCGCCTTTCAAGCCCAGACGATAATCGATGGCAGCCACCTGGAAACCTTCGTCCACAAGCTGCTTGAAATAGGCTTTCTCAAACTCACCGTCGCGATGACCACCGATGAAGCCGCCGCCGAAGACATAGACCATACAAATCGTGCTATCGTGAACTTGTTTAGGTGTGTAGAAATCAAGATAAAGCTGGAGGGTGTCACGCTCGGCATACTGGTAGGTCTTCATACTTTGCGCGAAGGCCGTCATGCCCAAGAGGATAATCGCTAAGAGGAGTGTCAGTCTTTTCATCTTTGTTTCTTTTGACTATGGCTTATGGCTTATGACTATAGCCTGCTATAACCGAGAGGCAGGCCATAGTCATCGGCCATCAGCCATCGTTATGATTGGTGTGTTTTATAGTATTCTTTCAGGAACTCAGGCAGTTGGCGCAAGGCGGCCTGTTCGCGCCATTGCTTCCGCACCTCTTGGGCAGGCACGCCAAAGACAGCCTTGCCCGGCTCGATGTTTTTGTCGACGGCAGAGGTGGCCAAAACGACGGCACCCGTTCCGATGACCAGGTCCTTGTTAATGCACACACGACCCCAGAGGATGACGTCGTCCTCGATGCGCGTGACACCAGCGATGGCGGCATGGGCACCGATGAGGCAGTTGTGGCCGATGTAGCTGTCGTGACCGATTTGGCAGTGGTTGTCGAGCTTGGTGCCGCTCTCGATGATGGTGTCGGAAGTGACGCCACGGTCGATGCTGCACAGGGCGCCAATCTCCACGTCGTCAGCGATGACCACACGGCCAAACGACTCAAACTTTTTAAAGCCTTCGTTGCGGCGCTGGAAATAATAACCGTCCGCACCGATGACGCTGCCCGAATGGATGATGACATTGTCGCCAATCACGCAGTGGTCGTAGATGGTCACATTGGGATGGATGAGGCAGTTCTTCCCGATGACGGTGTGATGCCCGACGAACGATCCCGGCATGATGAGCGTGCCCTCCCCTATCTCGGCCGAGTCGCTGATGGACTGTGTCTGTGGCTCGAAGGGACGGAAATGACGCATGATACGCATGAAGGCGTCGAAAGGATCGTCATGAAGCAGCAGGGCTTTCCCTTCAGGGCAAACCACCTCTTTATTAATAAGTACCACTGTCGCAGCCGAGTTGAGCGCCTTGGCATAGTATTTCGGGTGGTCGACGAAGGTGATATCGCCCGCTTCCACCTTGTGGATTTCGTTCAGGCCCGTGATAGGAAAGTTGGCGGGGCCAATATATTTTGCGTCAATGAGTCCCGCAATAGTTTTCAGAGTAGTTTTCTTGATTTTCATCGAAACGAGATTATAAAATGAAACGCAAAAATACAAAAAAAGCGCAAAGTCAATGACTCTGCGCTATTTTTTACATTGCGTTGACTTATGCCTTCACGCGTTCGCAGTATTCGCCCGTGCGGGTGTCGACGCGAATCATGTCGTCGGTGTTGATGAACAACGGCACGCGGACCATGGCACCCGTCTCAACGGTGGCTTCCTTCAAAGCGTTGGTGGCGGTGTTGCCCTTCTCACCAGGCTCGGTGTAGGTCACTTGCAGCACGGTCTTCACTGGCATTTCGGCAAAGAGGATGGTTTCGGTGCTGGCGTCGACGACGACGTCAACCACATCGTTTTCCTTCATGAACTTCACGCCCGTGATGTTGTCGCCAGCGATCGGGATCTGTTCGTAGGTCTCGGTGTGCATGAAGATATAGTCCTCACCTTCCTTGTAGAGATACTGATAGGGACGGTGCTCAACGCGGACATCCTCGAGCTTCACGCCGATGTCGAAACGCTTTTCCAAAACGTTGCCGCTCAGCACATCCTTCAGTTTGATACGCATGATAGTGTTGCCCTTGCCAGGCTTAACATGTTGGAAGTCAATGCAGAAATAAATCTTTCCATCCAGACGGACGGCGCTTCCAATCTTTACATCTTGACTTAACATAGGTATTTTAGATTTAATGATTTAAAATTCAATGATTTAAAATTCAAAATTCAATTCCGATGTTACGAAATGAAGGTGCAAAAGTAGTGGATTTCAGGGAAATGGCAAAGGAATTATGAAAAAAAATCTCGGCATAAGTCATTATTTTGTACTTTTACGGCCAAATTCAAAACCTTATCAATATGAGAAAAAACAAACTATTCTTGTTAGCCATGATTACCTGTCTAATCGTATCGTGCAACACACAACCCCGTGAAAACGGAGCCAAAAATGAAACAAAAACCGACGCTAAGACCGAGGTCAAGGAGAAAATCGGTCCAAAAGAGCTCACCTTGCAGTCGGACATCATGACGCCCGAAGTGCTGTGGAGCATGGGCCGCATAGGCGAATACAGCATCTCGCCCGACCATCAAAAAATTGTTTATGCCGTCACTTACTACAGCGTGCCCGAAAACCGTAGCGGCTCCACCTTGTATATCATGAACGCCGACGGCAGCGACAATAAGGTGTTGGTCGTAAGCAACGACAGCCAATACAGCCCGCAATGGCGTCCCGACGGCAAGAAGATTGGCTTCCTCGCGCCTAAAGATGACATTATGCAACTCTGGGAAGTGAATCCCGACGGCACTGAATTGCAATGTGTCTCCAGCGAGGCCGACGACATCAACGGCTTCCTTTATTCTCCCGACTGCCAACAGGTCATCTTCACCAAGGAAGTGAAGCTGAAAGAGACCGTGGCCGACATCTACCCCGACCTCGACAAGTCGTCGGGCCGCATCAACAACGACCTTATGTACCGCCACTGGGACCATTGGGTCGACACCTACGGCCATATCTTCGTGGGCAACTTCAGCAGCGGCAAGATCGAGGCTTCGTTTGACGCGATGCAAGGCGAGCAATGGGAAGCCCCCGTGCGTCCCTTCGGTGGCATGGAACAAGTGCAATGGCTGCCCGACGGCAAGAGCTTTGTGTACTGCTGCCGCAAGAAGGTCGGCAAGGACTACGCCCTCTCAACTAACACCGACATCTACCAATACATCATCCTGAGCGGTGAATGCAAGAACCTTACCGAAGGCATGATGGGCTACGACCTCAACCCCGTCATCTCGCCCGACGGCAAATACATGGCCTGGGAGAGCATGGAACGCGACGGCTACGAGAGCGACAAGCAACGCCTCTTCGTGATGGACCTCGAAACGGGCGAAAAAACCGACTACTCGGCCCGCTTCGACCAATGCTGCACGGGCTTCAGCTGGGCTGACGACAGCAAGACCTTATACTTCATCAGCGACGCCTATGCC
>JAEEGJ010012651.1_pt1 | contig 20788 bp, 18 predicted proteins | sample 8958761 | NCBI WGS metagenome assembly JAEEGJ01 (sample SAMN16246546, study PRJNA631951) | gut metagenome | biome: gut microbiome; feature: rumen; material: RS-attached | host: Bos | place: Iran: Karaj | collected 2018-10
GGCGGTTGTATCGTTTGTTGTGTGCATGATGACGGGGGATTGGATGACGGGGGATTGGATGACGGGGAATTGGATGACGGGGAATTGGATGACGTAGAGACAACGCATGCGTTGTCTCTACCGTTGTCACCATTGTCACCATTACCGCCATTGATACCATTACCGCCGTTGTCACCATTGTCACCATTGCCACCGTTGCCACCATTGTCACCATTGTCGCCGTTGTCACCATTGATACCATTACCGCCATTGTCACCATTGCCAATATTATTGATTGCGATAATACCATGTATATGGTTGGGCATAACGACAAATGCGTCCAATTCAATATTATCGAAATGGTTTGTTAATTCGTGCCATAAAACGTCGGCAATTGCACCGACGGGCGACAAATGCATTTTTCCATTCGTAATCTCACCGAAAAAATGACGTCTGTTTTTGGTGCAGATGGTTACGAAATAAATTGCTTTCCACCCGTAATCCCAATTTTGCAATCGGGTTGATGGAATGCGGTATCGGTTTTGGTATTTATCGTTGTTCATTTCCATAATTCAATTTGATGGCGACTTTTTGCAAGACCCTATTTATTTAGATATAAAACGTTACTTTTGTAAATTTTATTTTCTAAATAAATAAAAAATATGAATTATAGAATGAACAACATAGAAATATTTGAACTTAATAGCTTATATAAAAGTGTGCAAGCTTGTGGCTTATATCTGCATTTTGTAGAGTTTCACGGAGTTGAAGATGGTCTTTTCCTGTGCCTCGTTGCCGTATTTGTCAACATCGACGACGTTGCGCGGGCTGTGGGTGATGCACACCGGGCCGTTCAGGCAGCCGCCGTCGCAGGCCATGCCTTCGAAAAAGTTCTCGGTAGCCTTGTTGAATTTCAGTCTTGTCAGTGCGGCTTTGCATTCGGCGATGCCGTTCATGGCGATGGGCTTAACGCCTTCCACACCCATCTCTTTGGCTACATCGGCTATGCCTTGGGCGATGCCTCCCGATTTGGCGAAAATACGGCCGTAGTAAGAAGCGTTGTTCAGCTCCGAATCCTCCATCTGTGTGGTGTCGATACCGCGGGCATCGACGAAGGCTTGCAGCTCCTCGAAAGACATGACGCTGTCGATGGCGCCGCCTGTCTTTTCTAACCGGTATTCCAACTTCTTCGATGTGCAGGGGCCGATGAAGACAACCTTGGCTGTCGGGTCCGCTCGTTTGATGAGCTTTGCTGTTTCCACCATGGGGGAGACGGAAGTTGAGATGTATTGCTTCAGCTCGGGGAAGTTTTTCTCTACGAAAGCCACAAAAGAAGGACAGCAAGAGGTGGTCATCAGTTTTTTCTCGTTCCATTCCTGAGCCTCGTGGTAAAGGGTGATGTCGGCACCGAGGGCTGCTTCCACCACGTGATGGAAGCCCAGCTTCTTGATGGCTGTCACCACTTGTGTGACGCGCCCGAACCGGCATTGGCTAACGATGGCGGGTGCGATGACGGCGTACACCTTGTATTTGGTGTTGTTCTCCGATTTTTTCAGGATGTCGATGATGTCCAATATCAACGATTTGTCGGAGATGGCTCCGAAGGGGCACTTATAGACACATGCTCCGCAAGAGATACATTTTTCGTTGTCGATTTTGGCCTTCTTGTTTTCGTCGATGGAGATGGCTTTCACCTTGCAGCTCACCATGCAGGGACGGTGCTGGAGGATGATGGCGGAGTAGGGGCAGGCTTGGGTGCATTTGCCGCACTCTATGCACTTGTCCTTATCAACGGTGGCCTTATGGTTAACAATGGTGATGGCGTCCTTGGGGCAAACTTCTTTGCAGCTGTGCACCATGCAGCCGCGGCAGGCAGGTGTCACATAAATGCCGTCGATAGGGCATTCGTCGCAGGCACTGTCGATGACCTCAATGACGTTGGGGTTGTTTTTGTCGCCTCCCATCGCCATCTGGATACGGTCTTGCAGAATGGCGCGTTCCTTGTATATACAGCAGCGCGTCTCGGCTTTCGGACCGGGGCTGAGTAGCTTGGGTACCTCCATGTAGGCATCCTCCAATCCGCCTTCGTATGCGCGTCGGATGACCTCTTTCAGCACGTTGTATTTGACAAGTTGTACGTTGGTATCAAAAATCCGTTGTGAATTCATCTTGTTTTTTCGTTTATTTGTTTCAGAAAAAGGTTAGAAATAGTTTAGTTCGACGACTTTCCCCACCTTGCGCAGGTTGTCGGCAATCTTCTCCACAAGCTTCATCTTCATCGTTGTGTCGATGGGCAATCCTTGGTGGGCCACATTGACGCTTTGTCCGACAAAGAAGGTGATGTGGGTGGCTCGCTCAAAGAGGAAGTCGGCAAGTAGCGAAGCTCCGTCTTGCTTGGTGAAAGTCTTGGGTGTGAGATCTGAAATGGAGATGTATTTCTCCAACATTTGCAGAAGGCGGCGCAAGGTGAGCACACCTTCGGTGGTCAGGTCAATGCCATTGATGTATCCGATGGGTGGCACATCCTTGTCAGGGAAGTCGAAGCTGGTCTTCAGCTCTGTTTTCAGATAGCGCGCCACAATAGTGGAGCTGGTGCCTCCACACACGATTTTCTTCGACGGGCCTTCCAAAAAGTGCTGGATGTAGAAGTCATCCTTTTCCTTATCGACAGGAGGTCCTACCATAATGTTGACATCCAGTCGTTTGCGTATCTTGACAGCCGCAACGGTGGTGTCATCGCCGGGCTTGTCAACATAGAGGTCGTTGCAGGCTGAGGCCAGCATGCAGGCTACGGCGCGGGCTGACATGTTGGGCTTGATGTTGGTGTCGAGGTGCTCCATGATTTGGTCGCGTTCCCAGCCGAAGTTGAGGATTTGGCCGATGCCGGCATGGATAGTGCCGTCGGACATGACGATGATGATGTCGTCTTCTTCAAGGGCCAGGTCGGTACGATACACCTTTTTCCCGCACACGTCAAGTTCGGTGCGCTCGAAGTTTTGGCAATGCCCCTGGTGGTAGTAGATGGCTTCGGGGTTGTCGAACTCGAACATAACCCCTTTGCCCTCGGTGTTGACATGGATGATGGAGAAAGTGGAGTAAGCCACGCCGCGTTCCTGGCACACTGGCAGTGTTTGGATGATGGTTTCCACACACTCGTAAATGTCGATGTCGTTGGCAGCCATCGTGCACAGGATTTTCGAGGTGAGCATGGAGAGGATGTTGGCCTTCACACCGCTGCCTAAGCCATCGGCCAAGACGAGCGTGGTGAAGTTGTCTTTCATGGTGCTGGCCACGTTGTCGCCGCAAAGCTCCTCGCCCACATGGTTGAGCGAGGTGCATCCCGATTCTAAGCAGAGTTCTGTCATTTCGTCGTATTTTCTTCAGTGAGTGTTTTCTTGAGTTTAAGCAGTGCCACTTTGGTCTCGGCTGTTGTTTCACCCAAAAGTGATGCAATCTCTTGCGCCACACGCATTTGCTTCTTGATAACTTCGTCAGTAGTGGTCAGGGTCTCCATCTTCACCTTCATGATGCGTTTCTCATAATCCACCGTTTCGGTAACATCTTTCAGAATGCCGAAAATGACATTTTGTCCAGCCAAATAGTTGATAGACATGTCAATGTATTTTCCTGTGGTGGGTATATGGGTCTGCTTGCAGCTGATGTGCTTCTTCTGCGTGAGAGCATTGCAAAAATCGATGGGGTTGAAGAAGTCGATGGCGGGGCGTCCTTTGGCGTTGTGGGCGTCGATGCCGAGAAGTTCTCTTCCCTTGTTGTTTACCTCTTGAATATTGAGTTCTGAGTCAAGGACAATGATGCCCTCGGGGCTGTTTTGGATGATCTCGAATGAGAGCGATTCGGCGCGCTGGCGCATGTAGGGCAGGCAGATCTCTATGTCGGCATAGCCGTTATAGACAGCCCAGGCTTTCTCGCGGCATGTGGCATAGCCGCAGGAACCGCAGTTCAGCTCGTCTTCGGGCTTGGTCTTGCCTGTCTTCCGCAAGATGGCCTCAATGTCTCGTTCGGTGGCGGCCATGCTGTGACTGCGGATACGCTGGTGTGCCGTCGCAAGATTCACTGTAAGCGGGCTTTCATCTTGGGCTCCGGTCAGCATCTGTTTCTCGTGGCTTACATATTTGCGTATGTCAGCGGTGGCTTTGACGGAGCCGCCCTCCTTGACCAATGAGCAAGGTCCGTTGACGCAGGCATCTACGCAAAGGTTGATTTCCATCACCACATGGTCTAAGTGCTCGATGTTTTTTAGGGCCTCCACGCATTTCTTAGGGCCATCGACAGCAACGTATTCGTAACCTTCGGGCAGGGTGGGGAAGGAGTTGATGATGCCTTGTGGTATAGGGTATTCCTTGGCCAGGTTTGGTGTGCCGTTTTTTTTGCCGAGGTCGAGGTTGGTGATTTCGTCGAGCTTGATGTTTTTTTCCTCGAAAAGGGTCACCACATCCTCGAAAGTCAACACGTGGTCGATGAGATGACATTCCTCAGCCTCGCGTTTTTTGGCGATGCAGGGTCCTATGAAAACAATGCTGGCCTCCGGGTGCTGCTTCTTCAGGATTTTGGCGTGGGCCACCATCGGCGAATCGACGGGAGCGAGGTATTTCAGCGCCATGGGGTAGTATTCCTGGATCATGCGGCATGCGGCAGGGCAGGCCGAGGTGATGAAGTTTTTGAACTCGCCAGTGCGGAGCAGCCGCGCATATTCCTTGGTGACGGCCTGCGCCCCCACGGCGGTCTCCTCTGCGTCGGCGAAACCTAATTTGGCCAGGGCCAACTTCATTACGCCAAAGTCGGTGAGGCCAAAGCTTGAAATGAAGGAAGGTGCCACGCTGGCGATTACCTTTCCTTCGCCGGAAAGCAGCTGTTTCACTTCAGCTAACTCACTGTGCACCACTTTTGCGTTCTGTGGACAGGCTAAAGTGCAGTGGCCGCACAGGATGCAACGGTCCTCGATAATCTCGGCCTGGTGCCCTTTGAAATCGATGGCCTTTACCGGGCATTCGCGCAGGCATTTGTAACAGTCTTTGCAACGCGCGTTGCGAAACTCTAAGTATTTTGACATGACATTTAGCTTTTATAGTTCAATTAGTTTTTATAGTTCAATTAACTTTTATAGTTCAATTAGCGGATAGATTTCCTTCACGAATATCTCTTCGGCGTTGTCTTTGGTGATGTTGTGGAGCATCAGGGTTCCGTCGGTAAGGATTGAGGCGGATTTTCCGGCCTTGTCGGGCGCAATGCCTTCCGTCAGCACGTTCACGCCTTCGGCGCAGTGGCCAAGGCAGAAACTGGCCTGCAATTCGACGGCGTCTTCCACGTCGTATTTTTTCAGAATTTCTTTCATTGCTTGGATCACATCGTAGGATCCTTTGAGGTGGCACGAACTGCCAACGCAAACTTTAATATTCATGTTGTTTTTATGTTTTATGATGAACGATTCTTCTTTTCTTGTTATGGCGTTCTTGGCGTCTTAGGGCAAGTCGCTTTTGCATGGACGCCCCTCGCCGACGCTTGTTAAATACTTAAAAATCAACTTCGTTGTCGTAATAGCAGCATTTCAGCAATTGTTCCATCTCGGCTTGTGTCGGGATACGTGGGTTGGAGCCTGTGCAGGCGTCGCCAATGGCATTCTTGGCGATTTCTGGCAGCCTCTCAAGGAACACGTTCTCAGGTACAAAGCCTTGCTCGCAGGGGTAGGAGTCGGCACCGTAGTTTTTGATGCAGTGCGGGATATTAAGCTCGTCATTCATCTTGCGCAGGGCAGCGATGAGCAGGGCCACTTTTTCATCGTCGTTATTTCCTCCTAAGTTCATGGCATCGGCAATGGCGCCGTAGCGTTGCTTGGCTTCGGGATTCTTAGCGTTGAAGGCAATCACCTTGGGCAGATACATGGCGTTGGCGGCACCATGGATAATGTGTGCGCCAAAGTCGGCAAACGCAGCTCCCGTTTTGTGGGCCATGGAGTGGACAATGCCTAACAGTGCGTTCGAGAATGCCATACCGGCAAGACATTGGGCGTTGTGCATTTCGTTGCGGGCTTGTGTGTCACCGTTGTATGAGTTTACCAAGTCTCTCTGTATCATCTTGATGGCGTGCATGGCCAAGGGATCGGTGTAGTCGCAGTGGGCGGTTGAGACGTAAGCTTCGATGGCGTGTGTCATGGCGTCCATTCCCGTGTGGGCCACCAACTTCTTGGGCATGGTTTGGGCCAGGGCTGGGTCAACAATGGCCACGTCGGGCGTGATCTCAAAGTCGGCGATGGGGTATTTGATACCCTTGGCATAGTCGGTGATGATGGAAAAAGCGGTCACTTCGGTGGCTGTGCCAGAGGTCGATGAAACGGCACAGAATTTGGCTCTGGTTCTCAGTTTGGGCAGTCCGAACACTTTGCACATGTCTTCGAAAGTGGTCTCGGGATATTCGTATTTGATCCACATGGCTTTGGCGGCATCAATAGGCGAACCGCCACCGATGGCCACAATCCAGTCGGGTTGGAACTCTTGCATCACAGCGGCACCGTTCATCACGGTCTCCACTGACGGGTCAGGCTCGATGCCGTCAATCACCTTGACTTCCATGCCGGCTTCCTGCAGATAGGCAATGGCCTTGTCAAGAAAACCGAATCGTTTCATGCTTCCGCCACCCACGCAGATGACAGCGCGTTTGCCTGTAAAAGTCTTCAATGCTTCGAGAGCGTTCTCTCCGTGATAAAGGTCTCTTGGTAATGTGAATCTGTTCATTTCTTTTCTTTTTTTTAGTTATATAATTGATTATAAGTTAGTTAATTCGATAAATTATTATCTATTATGGTTTTTATGTTTCTTTTTTTTTGCGTTTTTGTATGTTCTTTATATGGTTGAAAATAAACATTTTTACTCATCGAGAATATTGTTATTGTTGTCTTTGTTCATTTTTTGTGCCAGCTGATGTGACAATACGACCAACGAGGAGGGGAGGTTCTCGTTTTTCACGAGTATGCCTTGAGGCACATGTAGTAGGGTGAAGGCGAAGTTCCAAATGGCTAAGATGCCGGATTCCACCAGTTGGTCGCACACTGCCTGAGCTTGGTCGGCGGGTACGGTGATGATGCCGATTCTGACTCCGGTGCGTTCGACGTAGTTGGCTAATTTTTCCATGGGCAAGATGTATTTGTCGCCAATCTGGAGGCCGTGAAGGTTGGGGTCTTTGTCGAATCCGACGGTGATCCTGAGTCCCATGCTCGAAAACTCCTTGTTGGTAAGTATCAGTCTTCCCAGATTCCCGACACCGACTAAAATGGCCTCATTCACTTTGTTATAACCCAAAAATTCGCTTAGGTCTTTCATCAGTCCGTCGGTTTTGAAACCGAGGTGTGGCTTGCCTGTCGTACTGCTGACCCCCGCCAGGTCTTTGCGCACCAGTACCGGATTCAGGTTGAGGCTTTTCGCAATGGTGGATGACGATACATATTCCTCGCCCAGCTGCTGCATCTTTTTGATGTAACTATAGTAGAGCTGCAACCGGCTTAACGTCGATTTTGCTACTACCAGCGAGGTGTTCATTTGTACTGCCATTCGATAAAAATTTATCTATTTGTTTGATGGTGCAAAAATAGTGATTTTTTCGATATGTTGTATCAAAAAAAACGATAATCATCAGAATGGGTATGGGTTAGTGTAAGTTGTTGTTTTAATGTGTTTTGAATATGTCGAATCGGAAAAGGATACTTGAAAGTTTTGGGTAAAGGAGTGAAGAATGGAATAATTCTTGCGGTAACCGTGGAAATAAATTTTCTCATTTGTGTATAATTCGGGAAATTTGTGTAAATTTGCAAAATCAACTTGTGGCTTTTGGAATCTGCTGTCTCTTCATCTGGCGAAATCACTTCCTCCATCGAGAAAATCTCGGATGTGTTCACCACATATACCGAATTCCCGTCGCATGGTTTCAATCAATTGTATAAAGCCCAACGTTACGGCAAGTGGTTTGTGCTGAAAGGACTGAAACCGGAGCACCAACAAGAGACTGTGTATAAGCGTCTGCTTGTCAAGGAGTTCGAATTGGGGGTGCAGATGGATCATCCCAATATTGTCAGAACTTTCAGTTATGAAACAGACCCTGTAGCTGGTCCGGTTATTGTGATGGAGTATGTGGATGGTATGACGCTCAAGGAATTCCTCAAGCAGAATCCTTCCCGACAGACAAGGCTGAAGATTGCCGAGGAACTGTTGTCGGCGATGGATTATTATCACAGCAAACAAATTATACACCGCGACCTCAAGCCCGACAATATCCTTATCACGAACAATGGGCACAATGTGAAGCTCATTGACTTTGGCTTGGCGGATACCGACTACCATGGTATCTTGAAACAGCCGGCGGGTTCCGAGAAGTACGCCGCACCCGAGCAAAAGTCTGGCGAGCTGCCGCTTGACAACCGCGCCGACCTATATGCCTTTGGGGTTATTTTGCGGCAGCTGTTTCCTCATGACTACAGTCGTGTCGCCCGCAAATGCACGCAGTACGATCGCGAGAAGCGTTACAGCAATGCGGAGGAAGTTCTGCAAGGTCTCAAACACAGACAGGCTCTCATTCCAATACTTGTCTTTGCCGCTTTGTTATGTGTTGCGGCCGGTGCATGGGCGTTATTATCAAGATTGCAGTCCACAAGAATGCAATTAAACATATTGTCGGGAAGAATGTCATATTTTATTTTCTCCAGATAGATATAAGGCTTCCCCAGTATTTTATCATATTCTTCTAATTCCAGCGTTTTATCGCCGCCTATTTTGGCTAAATCAAAATTGTTCCAATAGAAAGGTTTTGTAGGCAGCATATTCGTACTGATTAGGCCATCTCTTTCCTTCAATCTGTATTTCATATTTTCAAGTTCTGATTCGAGAATTTCACCGTTTGCGAATTTTGTCGCAATGGCGATGTCTTCATCAGGTGTTTTTTCAATCACTTTCCCGTTTTTGCGTTTGATAACGCTTACGTTAACCCCATTTATGAATTTGTGTTCAATATATGTCTGGTAATCGCGCTTTGTCCATGTCCCTGAATATCGACCTTCGGAATCGAACTGCCCCGTTTGATCTTGCCATTGAAACTGTCCTGTAAGCATGCCGTTTGTAAAAGTCATACTGATTAGTGTACTCGTCTTATTATCTTCTGTTGTGACAATTTTCCAAAGACCATCTGGTATACCGTTTTTGAAATTCACAGTTTCAGTCTTGCCTTCAACATATTTTGTTCCTTTGGATTCTAATGTTCCTTTTTTCGTGATAGTTACGGTTCCATCTAACCAACCATTTTTAAATGTGGCGGTTGTTGTGTGTTGCATGTGCTACGGTCTATCTTTTCCTGCAAATAATCAGTTTGAGGCACCCCCTTTAACATTCTGCTAACATAGTCACTCCATTTGGAAGGTGTTTTCTTTTTTCATAAGTCTTTACCACCATGCGATTGACGATACGCTTCTTCGGAAATTAGGACAATGCCATTTTCCAACAGCACCTTAACAAAATATGTCAGGTCTTTGTCGTCAAAGAGGTTCTAGCAAAACCCAAGCAGAATAAAAAAGAACGCCGTGAAATCCCTCATCGGTGATTTCACAACGCAAAAATAATATCTAAACCGATTGGCGGCCTGGTCCTAATTGGTCCGAATTAGGGGCGCGTTCAGTCGAAAAGGTCGTCAAGGGTGACGCTGCATTTGTTCGTGGAAGAGTTTCGGGGTGTCATTTTCCTCCGCAAACTGATTTTTTCCAGTTCGTGGAGATTTTTGCGTGGGGGCGTGTCAATATAACATTTATAAAAACATAGTCATTACCACGGGCAGTAGTGTGGTGTTCCCATCACGGCGGTAATCTTTAGTATAGACTAAATAGCGGTTGCTCACCCGTTCGGAAAATTTCAAACAGAAGGCATCTAACGAAGCGTGGGTCTTATACCCTGATGATTTCACTTCCAAAGGCCATATCTTGTTCCCGTGTGAGAGAAGGAAATCCACTTCGTAATTGTGTTTTCCGCTTTCTGTGGGCCATGTGTGGTAGAACAGCTTGTTCCCAGTAGCCGTGAGCATCTGTGCCACCACGTTCTCGTACACATAGCCCAAGTCTGCTGACAGCTTGTCGCTCAGTAGTTTCTGATAAATCACGTTTTCTGTAACGTTTTTGTCCCAAAATGCTAAGGTGATAAACAGTCCCGTGTCATTCAGAAACATCTTATATTTTCCCATGTCTTCATGCAATGATAAACCCACATTTGGGTCATCAGCGTGATGTGAGAACAACACCACTCTCGAATCCTCCATGTCTTGCAGAAGGTTTTCCATCCGGTCTTGCTTGCCCTGCTCAATCACACTGGAGATCTGATAGCGCGAAGCGTTCTTGTTCAGCTGTCCCGGCACGGCATAAAACATCCTTGTGGCTTTGCCCGTGGAATCGATTTTTCGGAAGTCATCGGCATACAACTCTATGATTTCACGCTTAACCGCATCCACTGCACTGAGGTTGTTCGTGTTCAGATACTCGTTTACCGCTTGAGGCATACCTCCTACCAGCATATACAGTCTGAAGTCACGTAGAAGTTTGCGCATCACGCCGTCACCTAATGGCCTCTTTGCCTCGTATGCTTCACGAAGCATATCTACTGTCACCGTATCACTCAGTGCCCACCGGAACTCCTCATAATCCATCGGATACATCTCAAGTCGTGTTTCTTCGCTCGGAATACGGATATTCTTTATTTTCTTTTTTATGGAAATCAGCGACCCCGTCTCAATATAGTCATAGCGCTGGTCCTTTACAAGTTTTTTGATAGCTTGACGTGCCAACGGGCAATCCTGCACCTCATCGAATATAATTACCGATTTTCGAGGGGTGAGACGGGTGTTGTAATGATACTGAAGTTGAAATAGTACATTGTCCAGATTCGAAATGTCTTCGAACAAATCTTTTACTTCCTGAGCTGCTTCGGTGAAATCGATCAAAATATATGACTCGTACTCTTTTCGTGCAAACTCTTCCGCCAATGTCGATTTGCCTACGCGGCGGGCACCTTTGATGAGTAATGCAGTACTCCCGTCACGTTCTTGTTTCCATTGGAGCATTTTGTCATACAGTTTTCGCTTGAAAATTCTTTCTTCCATATTCTGCTTGTTTTGGGATGCAAAGATACAAATTTTGCCGAAATTCTCAAGATTAAATTTATATATTTTGCCGAATATCTCACAAATTTATGAGATAATGTCCAAATTCTCACCTTTTATTTTTGAAAAAAATCCCAAATCCTCTTTTTTTTGAGAATGATAGTGACTCCCCTTGTGCGCAGCATGACTTCCCCTGAAAAAGGTTGACAGATTTGGGAAGGTTAAACTAAATTGGCATTGTTTCGTTGTTCTATTTTGCTTTATTGTATGTCGTGTCATCCATGGGCTCCAGTCACTCGTTGCTGGCACCTTCCTGTACGTTTAATGCCCTATCATCTCCATTCCCACCATCGGTTTGGTGTCAATCAGCTTCAGCGATTTCACCATTTGGGCGGTGCCCTCTTTGTACTTCTTGAAATGGGCGGTCTGGAGATGGCTCTGGTAAGCCTCTTGGTCGGCGTAGATTTCGAGGATGTAGATTTTGCAGGGGTCTTCCTTGGTCTGCATGGAGAAGAGGGTCAGCACACCGGGCTCCACCTTCACAGAGGTCATCCCAACCTCTTTGGCGTAAGCCAGATACGCTTCCAGATACTCTGGCACCACCTCTATTTCAGCGAGGCGGACGATGCGCTCGCCGAATTGCCGCAGGGGCACATTCTCGCCGAACAACCGGCGGGCGTTGTCGGTGAAGATGTCCTGCGGGTTCAGTCCGTGCGAGGCGAGACGCTCCTCCAAGGCCTGCTTCCCGCTGATGAGCACCGGCTCGGCCACATACGGGTAGTCGCTGCCATAGAGGATATGGTCGGGCGTGGTGATGGTGAGAAGCGCGTCGAGGACGTCATCGGTGGGTGCGCCGGCCAGGTCGTAGTAGAGGCGCGAAAGGTTGGCATCGACATCCACAGGCTGCATAATGCCCTGTTTCACCATCACGGGCAGCAGCGAACGGAAGCGCGGCAGGGCGTTAGGCAGAAACGAGCCGCAGTGCGGTACCACTACCTTCAAGTTCGGATAGCGAACCAACACGTTGTGTGCTACCATATTGAGTACTGAACGCGAGGTTTCGGCCAAATATTCGTAGCTTGCTAACGGCACGTCGGCAATCAGCTGTGCGTTGACCGCAGAGGGTTTGTGCGGATGCAGGATGATGACGGCATTTTGCGCGTTGAGGTAGGCCATCAGTGTGTCCAAGGCGGGGTCACCGAGGTACTGCCCGTAGCTGTTGGTGGGCAGTTTAATGCCATCGGCACCCAACACCTCCAAGGCGTAGCTTGCCTCTTCCAAAGCGTGCGGCACATCGGGCAGGGGCAACGCGGCGCAGAACATAAAACGCCCTGGAAAGCGGGCCTTTAGCGCGGCGCACTCCTCGTTGTACTTACGGCACACTTTTGCCGAAGCCTCCGCATTGCCGAAGAAGGGCTGTGGCGCAGGCATCGTCAGCACGGCGGTCTGGATGCCGGCCTTGTCCATAAAGGCAATGTGTTTCTCCACGTCCCAGCCCGGGATGGGAAACCCCTCATCCATCTCGGCGCCGTTGGCCTTGATGTAGTCGAGGTAACCCTGCGTGATGGCGTGGCTGTGGAGGTCGATTTGCGCTGAAGTGTGCGCCATAAGCAATGTCATAAAGCTGATTATCAGTGTTTTTCTCATTTTAAATTTGAAATTGCAAAATACCTCTCACATCCACTTCTTCTTCCCCATCATCCGCACGATGCCGTCCCACCAGCGGGTGGGCAGCAGCCAGTGGAAGAACACCATCGTCGAGGAGAGGCGTCCGATGCGGTAGCGTGTACGGGGGCGACGGGCGTTCACGGCGCGGCAGATGGCCTTCCTGACCACGGAGGGGTCGGAAATGCTCGACGACTCGTACATGCCCCGCAGGTTCTGCGCCATCATCGCACCCGTTTTGGCATAAGCGGTATCCTTGGAGGTCTCCGCGAGGTGGTCGGCGGCAATGATGCCCCAGTTGGTCTTGATGGCTCCGGGCTCGATGATAACTACGTCGATGCCGAAGGGCTGCATCTCGATGCGGAGTGCGTCGCTCAGCGCCTCGACCGCATACTTCGACACGTGGTACCAGCCGCCATAGTAGATCACCGATTTGCCTGCCACCGACGCGATGTTGACGATGCGGCCGCTGTGTTGCTCGCGCATGGTGGGCAGCACCAACTGGCAGAGCCGTGCCAAGCCGAAAATGTTGACTTCAAGTTGGTTGCGGGCATCCTCCATCGGCACGTTCTCCACCGCCCCGAAGTAACCGTAGCCGGCATTGTTGATGAGCACGTCGATACGCCCCTCGCGGTCGAGCAGGGCCTGCACCCCTTGCCGCATTGACGCCTCGTCGGTGACATCCATCTGTATCGGCACGACACCCCATTCGCGGAGCGGTTCCATACGTTCCACACGGCGGGCGGCGGCATACACCTTGTGCCCTTGTTTTGCCAGGGCCACGGCCGTGTCGTATCCGATACCGCTGCTCGCCCCGGTCAAGAGAATGATTTTATTGTTTTTATTCATTTGTTGTTTGATTAAATTACGAGTGCAAAAGTAAATAAATTTCAAAGGCAGAACATGTTTTTAATAAAAAATCACATCAAACCCTTGGAAATCAGAAAATAATATGTAATTTTGTCCCGTTGTATTTTCAGATTTTGTTGAAGGGACTTGCAGGGTTTGGAGGTTTGACTGAAAAAGATTAAAAATTGAAGTCTCCTAAACGCTTTCGCCTTTTTCGCCTATGGGAAAACGAGTTATACTTTTTATCATATTTTTTATATGTACATGGACAGCCTATGCGCAACAGTTTGTCATTAAAGATACCGTCTATGCCAATATAGATCGCTGTTTCTTGTATGCCGATGGAGATTTCTGGTTCAGGCGCAACATCCATGACGACATAGTTCCCTGTATGAAGCGGGATGACGGAAAAACATTCCTCTATTTTACTGATATTGACACTGCAAAATTCCAATACGAGTACAATTTTTCGCAATGCAGCAGATTAGTTGTCATTCGGAAAAAACGTGTCAGCTATGTGGATTTTGTCCCGCAACCAGATTACATAGACACGCTGCGTACAGGCAAAACCTTTGATGTTTTGCAGCAGCGCGACATTCCCACGTTCACCTACCAGTCGGCCGATGCTCCCGAATTGCAAACACTGCGGCGGAAGTACAACTTGGATTCTGTGGCCAGCACAGGAGACGAAGTGACGCGAATATTGAATGTTCTGCATTGGGTGCATAATTACATCCGACATAATGGTAGCGCAGGTTTGCCCAAGAAGGAGAGAAACGCGGAAACGATTGAAAAGTTTGCCCAAAAGAAGGGAGTGAATTGCCGCGGTTTGGCGCTCTTTGCCAACGAATGTTATCTGGCGTTAGGTTTCCGCTCGCGCGTTGTCACCTGCTTGCCCCGAAATTACTACGATGATTGCCATGTGATTAACGAAGTCTATTCTGTGCAGTTGGGCAAATGGCTGTGGATTGATCCCACCAATGAGGCATACGTAATGGATGAGAACCAACAACTGCTCAGTGTCTTTGAGGTGCGTGAGCGAATCATTCAGGGCAAACCGATTGAGCTCAATGCTGAGGCCAATTGGAACAATCGATCCAAAGTTTCCAAGGAATATTATTTGGATGATTATATGGCCAAAAATCTTTTTTATCTTTCGTACATCCTTCATTCCACGTATGGAGCCGACTCCCGCACGCCCGAAAGTACAATAGAGTTTTTGAGACTAAAACCTATGGAAGTGGAGCAAGGAGAGACGGTGAAGAGCAACACATTCAACCACATCACTATCCGGGAGTACTTTACCAACAATCCCCAATTGCTGCGTTAGCAGGAATCGAAGTCGTGGGGATACATGGCTTTTATTTCACCAATCGGTGGGAAAGAAAACAATAAAAAAACGCAGCCTAATATAGCATTTCCAAGTGCGAGTTTCCTCGGTCTTCACGGCCGCAAAAGTACATAAAATCCGCCACCCAAGCTTTCACCCGAATTGCGGAATTATTGATTATCGGAAATCTACACCCTCTTTCCCATCTCAAACGCCTCCTGCAGCTTGGCGTTGCCGGCAATCTCGTTCGGGCCGCCCACGCCGCCGCAGAAAATATGTCCTTTGAGTGCGGACTTGCCGTAGCAGTCGATCCAGCTGGTGAGGCCGCCTTCGGCGCGTTTCGGCACGAACTCCTCGTTCTCGGCCGCGGTGGTCAGCAGATAGACGTCGCGGAACTTGTAATCCTTGGGATACATGGCGTTCATGCGGTCGATGAGGGTCTTCATCTGGCCGCTCATTTCGTAGTAGTAGATGGGTGTGGCCCAGCAGACCACATCGGCGTTCAAAACGCTCTCCATAATGGCCGGCACATCGTCCTTGAAGATGCAGGCACCCGTCTTCTGGCACGACAGGCAGCCGACACAGAATTTGATTTCCTTGCCTCTCAGCGAGACAAACTCCACTTGATGCCCGGCGGCTTCCGCGCCCTTGGCAAACTGCTCCGCCATCGCGTGGCTGTTCGAGCCCGCGCGGAGACTGGTTGAGATAACGATTACTTTCTTCATAGTTTTATATCTTTAATTAATGACAAATCATTACTTGACAAGGCCTCGAAATTGGCCTCAATTTTCTCGATGTCCCAATCCCACCATTTCAGTTCCAGCAGATAGGCGATGAACTCGTCGTCAAAGCGCTTTCTGACCACACGGCAGGGATTTCCCACGGCAACAGCGTAGGGAGGAATGTCCGAGGCCACCACCGAGTTTGCCCCGATAATGGCTCCGTCGCCGATATGGACGCCTGGCATAATGGTTACGTTCTGACCAATCCAAACGTCATTGCCTACAACGGTATCCCCTTTCAGAGGCAATTCATCTTTCACGGGGGCAATGGCGCTGCCCCAGTCGCCGCCGATGACGTAAAACGGATAAGTCGTCACCCCGTTCATCCTGTGATTGGCGCCATTCATCACAAACTCCACCCCTTTGGCGATGGCACAGAACTTGCCTATAATCAGCCGGTCGCCAATGAAGTCGTAGAAATGGGTGACGTGTTTCTCAAACTGGTCAGCACCATCCACATCATCGTAATAGGTATAGTCGCCGATGATGATGCGCGGGTTCTTCACCACGTTCTTGATGAAGCAGAGGCTTGGAATGTTGGGATTCGGGAAAGCCTCGTTGGGGTTAGGACGTTTTTTTATCATATCCATAAATCGGTATTTGTTTTATTGCTTCTTAAAAAAAGGACAGCGATTTCCAATACATTGATTGTTTTGTTTAGAGTGCTCGCATACCACAATCGGTTTTTCCATTTCCACAGCGAAATGCTCTTTGACAAAATCTATGGCAGACAAAATGGACAGATAGGAATCGCGCTTACAACAACGAGGCCCGCCGATATTGCCAATTTCACTCAATGACTTTGCCGTCATTTTGTGAGACAAAGCAAACGGTTCCTTTGTCAATGGTGTGGATTTGGAGATGATGGAGATGAACATTCCTGAACTGATTCCTGCGCCGCAAGCACCCCAGAAGCCGCAAGCCCCGCCCGGCACACACTTTCCACGATTCATCATTTCAGGGAGTGCCTGTTGAAGGTCTATCTGCCCTCCTGCATTCTTGTAGGCTGTCAACAAGGCAGCACCTACCATAACGTGATGTTCAGGGCCGTGTATGTGACAGAACGGCAAGGCCATCATCTGCTTGATGATATGGACAGGGTCTTTCGATGTCGCTTTGAGACAAAGGCCAACAATAGTGTCAAGCCCTGCCGTATGGCAGTCGTTACAGACATAATGGCCTTTAACGCAACGAGTCTTGCTATTCTCTTTTTTATGGCAGATGGCACACTCCATCAGTTCATCGACTTCCAGATATTCCAACTGCGCCTTGCATATCAAACATTCCTCTTTCATGAATTCCTATTGGTGTTATTTATTGAGTGTCTTTTTTGTAATTCCCCATTGTCCTGTTTTGCTGGGACTCTCATAGCGCAGACCGTATTGCTTTCTCAGAATGCGCAGGTCCTAAAATTACATTTTAATTTCTATTCCATCGACTATTGTTTTTCCTTCTTTGAAAATACGGAATCCTTGTGCTACGAAGTGTGTTTCTGCATCTTTATGTATAGGTATCACTCCTATGGATGGTTTCACTGTTTCGCAAACTTCCTGAAGAGTTTGAATATCAGCATGACCGCTGGTATGGAAGCCTTTTTTTACTCCATCAAAAATGCGGTTTTCGAAAAGCTGCCGAATGGCAACTACGTTTTCAAGCGTATTTTTCCCATTCTCTTCTGCATAGCCATCCCACATGGAATAGATGAGCCATGGGGCTTCGTCGGTGAACACCTTCATCATATCTTCTATAAGCCATGAACTGTTCATTCTCACTGGCATTAGAAAGCCTTTGTCTTTAAGATAATTAGTTATCTTTTCTATTCGATATGGTTTATTTCCCTGCAATTCAAACAGATGGTCGAATTTATATAAAGAGCTCTTGTTACCGCAATATTCAGTAAACACATCCAATACTTTGCGCTGGTAACTGTCCATGAGGAATTGCCGGCCAGTTGCTTTGCAAGCAGCATGAAAAGATGCAAGACGGTCTATGTCAGTTGAGGAACATAGGGCAAAAATATATTTATGTTCTTTAAGTGCTTGGATGGTATTGAGTTGAATTTGATGTTCTGTGACAACTTGTTCCTGCTGCCTTCCGAGCATCGTGCCTTCGATGATGAGCAAATCAACGGTACCTATATAGCTTTTCAATGTAGGGAAAAGACCTTTGCCGAGATAGCCGTGACGACGGAAATCCCCTGTATGGAGTATCCGTTTCCCCTCACATTCAATCAGAAACATATAGGCATCGAAGGCGGAATGACTGACAAAGAAAGGAGTCACAATGATACTATTATTCACCACAATGCGTTCCCGTTCTTTGAAAGGAATCATGCGCTCTGTGGCAACCAATTGCTGGCTGAAGTCCTGATGTGCGTTCAGAGCTTCATATTTGCACCGCATTACATCGATTGCTCCGGCTCCCATGTATTGTGCTACACATTCAGGAATAAGATGATGAAGTCCGACGTGGTCGCCATGGTAGTGGGTATAGAAAATAGCATCTGCAGCTATAGTCATCTGGGCTACCTCATTAGCCGTAAGTTCAGTTTTTTGAGAGCCTGGCAGATTGTTGCCGAAGTCAATGAATATTTTCGTTGTTGTGGTTGCTATTTCTGTAATGCAACCGCCTATCTGATCGGCTCCTCGATGGATGGTGATGTTCATGTGCTATATTTCATTAATCGCGCAATGTGAAGTCTTCTTTGTTGAGGTATATGACCCTATAGTCTGTGCATTTTTGGGCTTTTTGTTCTTTTTCAAAAGCATTGCGTTCTTCTGCTTTACCCTTTTCATCATCTGTGGTAAAGGCGTATGCATAAAGAAATTCTGGCTTGTCATCCTCCATATAGAACTTTTTATCCAAAAGTCCCAATTCTTTCTTGTCTTCGACGATTCCTTTCATTTCCTCGACAAAATCTTTGGGATTTCTACCAATTGTACCTTCAAATGAATCAGCGTGGTCACCGATACCGGAATCTCCATATAGCGAACTTGTTCCTTTCTTAAGTTCTATCACACAAAGTTGATGATCTTTATTGCGCACAGCAATGATGTCGAATCGGGGAGATTTCTTTTTTTCGCTCACATAGCGACCCGCTGGGGTGTATGGTTTCATGTAGTGATATTGACATTCATCACGTTTGCTTATTTGGAATTCCAAGTCAATAATGGTATATTCAGAGTTTTCTGTATTACTAATGCATAATTGATGTTGTGTGTTTTTTTCTTCCAAATCACGTTTGTGTTTAGCTTCTTTTTTGAGCCAATCCCAATACTTGTCCATGATTTTTTTCATGTTCTCAATGAAAGCATGATAGTTACGGTCATTTTTCAATTGTTCAAGCGTTTTTTTGCATTTTTCCTTCCTTTTGATATCATTGTCCACAAAATCAGGGTAGCCTTTAAAGTAGTTGCTATCGAATTCGAAACTATTTCCCGATTTGACTTTTAGAAGATTTCCCCCTTTGTAATACACATTGAAGTAGTCTTCGCGAATCTGAATAACAAGATCTACGTCGTTTCGTACCTCGTCAATGAGACCTTTTAGATTGCCTCTTCCTGCAAATGCTTTTGCCCATTTATTTTTCTTTTTCTCGTCCATGTCCTTCAGGTGCAGACCACGGCCTAAATATGTTTTTTCAGTGGCTTCCGTCATGATTTTCTTTACTTTTAGTTTGCGATTATCAGATTTATACGCAGAAAGATCTATTGCCTCCAATTCATGGCGATAGCACCATAACTGACCACCTGTTCCGTGTTGAATACTAAATGGTTTTCCTTGCTGTTCGGCTCTTGCTTTCAGAACAATTGCGTCCAATGACGTGAGAAATACGGCATATTCGTCACTTATCCATTCGCCATTGTCATTGCGAATTAGTCCCCAGTTCTTGTTGTTTACTTCTTTTTCCATTATACCAATTCATATTTAGGTGCTTCAACAGGAATGATTTCATTTTCGGAATCATCGTTAAGAGTAGGAACAGCCAGACGTACATTGTCGTCTCTCATGGTATTGTCTATCAGGAGTGTTAGAGGGAAAATATCACTGTCTTCAGTCAGGATGGGAATTCCATACTCATCAAATTCTGTCATATATGCAGAATCTATTCCATAAACGTATATACATTTACTCTGTTTGTCCATTTCGTGATTGATGAAAGGGTCGTTCGTGGCATCGAATCCATTTCCTTGTGTCAAATCCATTCCGTACATCATGAAAGGAGCTGCATCACAAGCCCTCTCCAGGAGTCTCATGGTTCTCGAATTACAATACAAATTCAGTGCGTATTCCGTTGAATGACGCTTGTGAAAATCATATTCAAAGTCTTTGATGAGGTTACGGAAAGACACGCCGTCGCTTTCCCTTCTTCCTTTTTCGTTGAAATCATCGGGATTGAAATAATAGGTTTCGCTAATTTCTTTTTCTATCATATTGTCAATGAATTAGTTAATGTAAATAATTATTCTTCAATCTTATTAATTAATTCTTTATTCAATTCCTCATCTTTCCTATCAGCTGTTTCACCAACGTGGTGCAGGGGCAAAAGGGGTTAGTCGTTAACAATATACGGCACCGCCCCATATTTTCCCGCAATGTGGTTCTTCTCGTAGTTGGCATCGCAGCGGAGCATCTTGGTGGACAATCCCTTTGTCTTGCACTGTAAATTCAAGTAGCATAGCTATTTATGTCAAAATGAGGTGTATATATTCCCATAAGCAAAAATACAAAAATAGTCAATCCACTGACGATTTTTACGTAAATTCAGTCAACACACTGACGAAATTTATTTATAACGCCATACTCACTGACAAATTGGAATTTATGATGGTTCAGAGTTATACCTCCTCTGCCTGCATAGGCTTGTATATCGTGTCTACCACTCTGCGCTGGCATTCGTCGGCATCGGAAAGAGGTTGGGTACTGATAAGCATAAGGACACAGGAGGGGTCGAGGTGTGCGTCATTCAGGATTCTGGGATCCTCCAACTCAACATGAAAACCGTTACGCTCGTAGAAGGCGATGCGTCGGCGTGTGATGTCAT
>JAEEGJ010012652.1_pt1 | contig 20788 bp, 19 predicted proteins | sample 8958761 | NCBI WGS metagenome assembly JAEEGJ01 (sample SAMN16246546, study PRJNA631951) | gut metagenome | biome: gut microbiome; feature: rumen; material: RS-attached | host: Bos | place: Iran: Karaj | collected 2018-10
CATCTCGTCAAGTATGGACCAGTCACCGGTCTCCTTGATGTATGCGGAAACCGAAAGGATCAGCCAGAGGGGATCATCTGAGAAATCACCGCCGATGTCAGCGTTGCCCTTCTTGGTAAGAGGCTGGTACTGATGATAGCAGCCGCCGTCAGGGAACTGGGTGGAAGCGATGTCTATGATACGCTCCTTAGCCCTGTCGGGAATCTGGTGAACAAAACCGAGCACATCCTGGTTGGAATCACGGAAGCCCATGCCGCGTCCGATACCGGACTCGAAATAGGAAGCGGAACGTGAAAGGTTGAAGGTAACCATGCACTGATACTGGTTCCAGATGTTGACCATGCGGTTAACCTTATCATCGGGAGTATCAACGCTTAAGATACCCAGCAGCTTATCCCAGTAGCCCTTGAGTTCCTTCATGCCCTCAGCGAACTTCTCGGGAGTAGAATACTTATCGATCATGGCCTTAGCCTTAACCTTGTTGATGGTCTTGCCGTCAGCTTCAAACTTCTGATCTGCAGGCATCTCAACATAACCGAGTACGAATACGAGAGTCTTGCTCTCACCGGGAGCCAGAGTTATCTTCTTGTAATGTGAAGCGATGGGAGCCCAGCCGTCTGCAAAGGAATCCGTAGCCTTGTCAGCCAGTACAGCCTGGGGATCGCCAAAGCCGTTGTAAAGACCGATGAATGAATCCCTGTCGGTATCGTAACCGTCGATTGAATCATTTACGGAATAGAATGCATAGTGATCGCGGCGGTCTCTGTACTCTGTCTTGTGATAGATGACCGAACCGTCTACTTCCACGCGGCCTGTGGAGAAGTTACGCTGGAAGTTGTTGGAATCGTCCTGGGCATCCCAGAGACACCACTCTGCAAAAGAGAAGAGTGAGAAATTTTTCTCTGCCGTGCCTTCGTTGGTGAGCACTACCTGCTGTACTTCACCGTCGTAGTCCTGGGGAACAAAGAAAGTGACTTCTGCCTTGAGGCCGTTCTTCTTACCCTTGATGATGGTGTAGCCCATGCCGTGACGGCACTCATACTCGTCAAGCTCCGTCTTTACCGGAGACCAGCCCGGGTTCCATACGGTGCCGTTTTCATTGATGTAAAAATAGCGTCCGCCCATATCAATGGGAACATTGTTATAACGATAACGTGTGATCCTGCGCAGACGCGCATCTTTATAGAATGAATATCCGCCTGCAGTGTTGGAAATAAGTGAAAAGAAACCCTGTGTTCCGAGATAGTTGATCCAGGGATAGGGTGTCCTGGGAGTTGTGATGACGTATTCTCTGTTCGCGTCATCAAAGTAGCCGAATTTCATACCTTACTCTCCTTTGTCATTTTATTGGGGCGTAAAGCCCGCATACAACGATTATACAAAAAACCAGTACAAAATGGAAGAGATAAATGATAGAATAATGGCAAATAAAACGGAGTGTACGACATATAATGCAATTTGAAAAAAACAATGAAAAACTCATCAGGTACCTGAGCTTTTCGGTGATGGTACTGATATCCGTTCTGTTAGCGGTCCTTGCTTTATTCAGGCTTCCCGACAGCATAGAAAAATATATGGAGGATCTGTTGTATCGCAGGCTGGACGGCATACCGGAAGACATAAAGATCATAGCCATAGACGAAAAGAGCCTTAACCGTCTGGGACCTTATTCGGACTGGAACAGGGAGCTTTTTGCGAAGCTCATAAAAATGCTGGATGAGGATGAGAAGCTGCGTCCGCAGGTCATAGGCATCGATATAGTGTTCACCGGTTCCAATGATTCCGAAGAGGATAAAGCCCTGGCGGAAACCGTCGGCAGATATGACAATATAGTGCTGGCATCGGCGCTCGAGGGAGAAAGAGAGATCGCTAAGGATGGCGATAAGTATTATGTCAGGAATGTTATAAGCGAAGAACACAAGCCTTATGATGCCCTTGAGAAAGTGGCGCAGTACGGCTTTACCAACGCGATAACCGATACGGACGGAGTGGTCAGAAGGGCATATACCGGCTTTCCGACCGACTACACGAGCTTCGCCTGCACCATTGCTTCGAAGCTGGCAGAACTTCCTGAATACAATAACAGCGAAGAGATAATCTATCCCTTAAAACCCGGCGAGGCAGAAGCGGTCTCCATGGCCGATGTGCTGGACGGTACTATTCCCGTGTCTAATTTCACCGGCTCCGTTGTGCTTATCGGAGCATACTCGGAAGGCATGATGGACGTTTACAAAGTGCCCTGCGATTACTCCAGGCAGATGTACGGCGTGGAGATGCAGGCTAATTACATTTCAGCTTTCCTGAACGGTAAGGTGGTGCGCCCCCTGCCCGGAGCCCTTGTTTTTATAACGATATTCCTGCTGAGTCTTATATACGGCGTCCTGATATTAAAAAGCGGCATGCGGGGAAGTCTTAAGGTTCTGATATCGACAGTCCTTGCATACCCGATAGTCTGCTATTTACTTTTCTGTATCTTCTCGGTCAAACTTCCGTTGGTTGCGGTCAGCACAGGTTTTGTGATCATTTATATAGGAGGCATATTCCACAGGTATGCTGATCTTTTGAGAAAACGTCAGAGAGATACGCAGAAGATGCTCTTCTCCATGGCCGAGGGCTTCGCGGAAGCCATAGAAGGCCGTACGCCCTATAACGCAAACCATACCAAAAATGTGGCAAAGCGCTGTATCGAGATGCTGGACTATATCAATGAACTGCATAAAGAGAAAAAGACCGACTACTTCTTTACCGCAGAGGATAAGAGGCAGCTTTATCTTGCGGCCATGCTTCATGATGTGGGAAAGATGGATGTTCCTCTGGAAGTCATGGATAAACCCACAAAGCTCGGAAGCAAGGAAGCAAGGCTCAGGGACAGGCTCAAGATCATAGAGCTTAAGCTGCAGAATGATATTCTGACAGGACGCAGAGATAAAGCGGAAGCAGGAAAAGAGATAGAGAAGATACGGGAATTTACTGACAATATACAGGCATTTAACTGCGGACGGCCCCTGAAGGAAGAGGAATGGGCAGTTATAGAGAAAATGGAAGAAGGCTGTTATGAGGAAGAGGACGGAACGCGCATACCCTATCTGACAGATGAGGAGAAGGATGATCTGCATATAAAGGCGGGGACCCTTTCGGATGGCGAACGCACGATAATGCAGAGCCATGTTGTCTATACGGATAAGATACTTTCGCATATGACCTTCGGAGATGAGTACAGGGATGTGCGGCATATGGCAGCGGATCATCACGAACTGCTCAACGGAAAAGGCTATCCGAAAAAACTTGAGAGCAAAGATATAGATGTGATGACCAGGATACTGACGATAATGGATATCTACGATTCTCTGATAGCCGACGACAGACCGTATAAAAAGCCGAAGTCCGTCAAGGCGGCGTTTGAGATACTCGACGAGGAAGCCGAGGCCGGAAAGATAGATGCCGGGCTGCTTCAGTTTGCCAAGGAGCTGTATCTTGAGGAACACGAAGATTAGTGGTAAAATGAAACGTTATGAAAACATTTGAACTGATAGCGCCCTGCCATTTCGGACTGGAAGCGGTGCTGAAAAGAGAGATAGACGAGCTGGGCTACGATGTGACCAATGTCTCGGACGGCAGGGTCACCTTTGCAGGTGATATCGAAGCGATCTGCCGCATCAATATGTGGTCAAGGACTGCAGAGAGAGTGCTGGTCAAACTGGGAAGCTTCAGGGCTACAAGCTTTGAGGAACTGTTCCAGGGGACCAAAGCCCTGCCTTTAGAAGAGTGGATACCTAAAAACGGACGTTTCTGGGTGGCCAAAGCAGCAAGCGTAAAGAGCGCGCTCTTTGCGCCTTCCGCAATTCAGTCGGTCATGAAAAAAGCCATGGTGGAGAGACTGAGCCATGCATATCATACGCCCCACTTTGAAGAAGACGGCGAAGCCTATCCCTTCAGAGTTTTCATTAAAAATGATGAGGTGACGGTGGGACTTGATACCACAGGCGAATCGCTTCATAAGAGAGGCTATCGTATACATACGGCCAAGGCTCCGATCGCGGAGAACCTGGCAGCAGCGCTTATCATGCTTACGCCCTGGAAAAAGGACCGCATACTCGTGGACCCCTTCTGCGGCTGCGGGACCTTCCCGATCGAAGCCGCACTTATGGCAGCAGGCATGGCCCCGGGCATGAACAGAAAGTTTACTGCGATGACCTGGCAGCATGTTATACCGGAATCTTACTGGAAGGATGCGAAGGAAGAAGCACTTGAAGCCGTTGATATGTCTGTGGATACCGACATACAGGGTTATGACCTCGATCCCGAGATGGTGAAGATGTCAAGGGAAAATGCAAAACTTGCAGGAGTGGAAAAGCTCATACATTTTCAGGTAAGGGATGCGGCGAAGCTCAGTCATCCCAAGAAATACGGCTTTCTTATCAGCAATCCGCCTTACGGAGAGAGGATAGGCGGGGACGCGGACATGGATGCGCTGTATGCGATGATAGGTGAGAGATACAGGGCTCTGGATTCATGGTCAATGTACATCATCACTTCCTATGCGGATGCCGAGAAGGCGATAGGAAGGAAAGCGGACAAGAACAGAAAGCTGTATAACGGAATGTTGAAAACATATTATCTTCAGTATATGGGGCCTAAGCCTCCAAGAAGAAAGGACAATTAAAATGGCAGATCAACAGGGTAGGAAAAAGAACATAAGCGGAAGCGGAAACGGCGTCCACAGAAGAGGAAGCGGTCTCGGTACGGGACCGGTGGGTAGCGGTAGCGCGTTTTCCGGAGGAGGGAGCGACGGCGGCCAGCGGGGCCCCACAAGAGGTCCCGGCGGACTGATAATAATAGTACTGATGCTTCTGCTTGGCGGAGGCGGAGGCCTCGGCGCATTGCTCGGAGGCGGCGGGAACGGCGGAGCGACAAGTCCCGTTTCTTCTGTTGCGAACATAGCGGGAGCTGTTTTGGGACAGGGCTTCGGCAACAGTACCTATGCCAATGTCAGCGGCACCAACAGTGACTGGGTCACTCCGAACAATTCCGGAAATCTTGATGACAGTGTGGCTTCCGAAGCACGCAGCAGATATACGACGATCAAGGGCGGCGGAGCGGATGAGATCACCATAATGGTCTATATGTGCGGTACCGACCTGGAATCAAAGCATGGCATGGCTTCCAACGATCTTAATGAGATGATGAAGGCCGAGCTTTCCGATAAGGTAAAGATAATCGCATATACCGGCGGCTGCCGTCAGTGGCAAAACGGTATCAGTTCGACGACCAATCAGATATACAGGGTTAAGAGCGGAAAGATGGAGCTGCTGGAAGCTGATATGGGCAACAAGGCAATGACCGACCCGGCTACCCTTACGGAGTTCATCAACTACTGTTCCAAGAATTATCCGGCCAACAGGAATATGCTGATATTCTGGGATCACGGCGGAGGATCCCTCTCCGGTTACGGTTATGACGAGACACATTCTTCTGCAGGTTCCATGACTCTGGGCGGCATTAACAAAGCCCTTGCAAATGCAGGGATCAAATACGATATCATAGGTTTTGATGCCTGCCTGATGGCAACGGTTGAGACAGACCTTATGGCTGCAAACTATGCCGATTATATGGTGGCATCCGAGGAGACCGAACCCGGTGTGGGCTGGTATTACACGAGATGGCTTACCGAGCTTTCAAAGAACACATCAATGGCAACTACCGAGATAGGCAGGATGATAATAGACGATTTCGTGGACGTCTGCGCAAGGAGCTGTCAGGGTCAGAAGACCACGCTGTCCATAGTTGACCTTGCGGAGCTTTCAGAGACACTTCCCGACGACTTCAAGGCCTTCTCGAAAAAGACTACCGACCTGATCACCGAGAAGAAATATTCGGTGGTGGCAGATGCAAGAAGCGCTTCCAGAGAGTTTGCCCAGTCTTCGCAGATAGACCAGGTAGACCTGGTGAATTTTGCAACGAACATGGGAACCGAGGAAGGAAAGAAACTGGCGGATACCATACTCGGAGCAGTCAAGTACAACAGGACTTCCACGAACATGACAAATGCCTACGGTGTATCCGTTTACTTCCCCTACAGAAAGACTTCAAAGGTAAATACCGCAGAAAATATTTACGGCGAGATAGGAATGGATTCCGAGTATGCCGACTGCATCAGGGAATTTGCCGGAATACAGAGTACTGGACAGAGCGTGGGCGCAAGCTACGGAACTTCCGTATTTGATATGATAGGCGGTCAGGGTTCATCTTATGGCATACAGTCGCTCGAAAGCATACTTAACATGATGAACGCATTTTCGGGAGTATCGGGGCGCAGCTTAAGTCCTGAAGAGAGCGCAGCTTATGTCTGCGATAACCAGTTTGATGCGGGACTCCTCAGCTGGAAACTGGACGGCAACGGTAACTCCTATATCAGTCTTCCCGCAGATCAGTGGAAGCTGGTGGACATGGTGGAGTACAACATGTTTGTTGATGACGGTACCGGCTATGTGGACATGGGACTTGATGTGCTCTATACCATAGATGACAACGGCAATCTGTGGCCCGATGTTTCGGGCACATGGATGTCAATAAATGACCAGCCTGTAGCATATTATCACACGGATACCACAGGGGATACGATATGGGGATATGTGCCTGCAATGCTCAATGATGAGCGTGTCAAGCTGATCATAGTTACTGATAACAAGACAGGCCAAAGCGTTGTAGCCGGTGCGGATCCCGATTATGACAGCAGCGTGACTGATACCCAAAGCCGCGGGCTTATCGAGATACAAAGCGGGGATAAGTTAGACTTCCTCTGCGATTACTACAGTTATAACGGTGATTACATGGACAGCTATTATCTGGGTGAAGAGATGACCGTATCAGGAAATCTCAGGGTCACCGATACATACGTGGACAGCAAGTTTATCGGTTTTTACAAGTTTACGGATATATACGGCGCAGAGTATTTCTCGGATAAACTGCAGTAAAGGAACACTTGGAGAACAATTATGAAGACGGTTATATTTGCCAGTACCAATAAGGATAAATTAAAAGAGATAGGCGAGATACTTTCTGACAGGGATATCGAACTTAAGACCATGAGTGAGATAGGCTTTGATGATGAGATAGAGGAGAACGGAAAAGACTTTACCGATAATGCGCTGATAAAGGCCAGAGCGGTAGAGGATTATGTTCTCGCAAATAAACCAGAAATGAAAGAATATATCATCATCGCCGATGACTCGGGCCTTGAGATCGACCATATGGGCGGGATGCCGGGAGTACAGTCACACAGATGGCTGGGAGAACGTACATATACCCAAGCTATGCTTGATGTCATAGAAGAGATGAAGGATGTGCCCGATGAAGAGCGCGGCGCGCGCTTTGTCTGCGCCATGGCTGCCTGTGTTAACGGTCATGAACCCATGATAGTAAAAGAAAAAGTCGAAGGCATGGTGGACCGAGAACTTAAGGGTTCGGAAGGCTTCGGCTACGATCCTTTCTTCTATGTGCCGGAATACGGCTGCACCACAGCCCAGATGACAAGGCAGCAGAAGAATGAGATATCCCACAGAGGCAAGGCAATGAGAGCTATGAGGGATCTGCTGGTGAAGGAGAACATCCTGTGAAGATAGTTGTCATCAGTGATACCCACGGGAAGAATTCTGCCATACTGGATATCATGAGCAGGGAGAGTGATGCGGATATGCTGCTTCATTGCGGCGATATCTGCGCCGATGTTTCGGAGATCATCGAAAACATTAACTGTCCTTTTCATGTGGTATCGGGAAACATGGATTTCGGTTCACCCTATCCGAATGAGAAGGTGGTAGAAGCCGAAGGGCATCGCATCTACTTAAGCCACGGGAACAGACAGTATGTGAAGTTCGGACTGCAGGAACTGATGGATGCCGCAAAGGATGTGTATGCAGATATAGCATTGTTCGGTCATACCCATGTGGCTTTGCTGGATGAAAAGCCGGGGCTGAAGATCATGAACCCGGGCTCACCCGTGTATCCCAGGTCTGCGGAAAGAAAGGGAACTTACGGCATAGTTGAGATATCAACCGGGGGGACGGTTCTTCGGTTGAAAGATTATCAACCGCAGACATAAAAAGATCGGGGTGACAGGATTCGAACCTGCGGCATCCTGGTCCCAAACCAGGCGCTCTACCAAGCTGAGCCACACCCCGATAGCTGATATTATAAATAATAGCGTTTTATATGTCAAAGAAAGGAGAAGCATATGCAAAAGAAAGCCGTATTAAAGATAAAGATACTTTTTGCCATTCGTGTTTTTCTGTGGATAACGGCCTTCATCGCTACAGCTTACTGGATGTATTATTCAGAGAAATTGCACTATGACGGAATCTTTGACCCTTATGATTACGCAACTCTGTTAAGACCTGTTTTATATACCGGACTGGCTGTTGCCATCATAGCCGTAGCCATCAGCTTCGCGCTGTATGCCTGGAGTAAAAAGATCAAAAAAAGTCTTACCGCAGGCAGCGAAGAGGCATAGGTACACTTTATGGCAACGGGCTTTTCTTTTACCTGCAGCAGATGTAAAAGGACCTATTCGGCAAACTGGGGGATAGGGACTGATTTTCCTTTGGAATACAGCAGAACGCTGAAAGCCGTAAAAGAAGGAAAATACGGTGAAGAATGGCAGAAACTTTATAAAGAAAATGCCGGAGCAGCAGTAGATGCCGTACAGTATGTATATGTATGTAAAAGATGCGGCAACTGGGCCGAAGAGCAGGGACTGGCTATGTATGTGCCGAGAACTGAGTCGGGAAAGGAGCCTGCGGCCTGTGTTTATTCTTTTGATCTCAAGGCGGATTATCGTCTGCTCAGACAGTATATCCACAGATGTAAGAAATGTAACGGCGTGATGCGCAGGGCAGAGGATCATGAGCTGGAAAACCTGTGCTGCCCCGTGTGCGGCGGCGCGCCGGCAGAACCTGCGAGTCTTAAAAATCTCGGCATGTGAAATGAGGTAAGGAATGGAAATAGCAAAAGTCTGTGCAGACTTTCTTAAAAAAAGTGAATTCATTACTTATATGGGAATAGAACTGCTTTCTCTTGATGAGGAACATGCCAGGGGACGCATGCCCTTTGTTGAAAAATATAAAAATCCCTATGGCTCCATGCATGGCGGAAGCCTGTATGCCATAGCGGATACCATAGCCGGCACTCTTGCCAATATGGGCGGAATGGCAGTCACTACTGTAGACGGCTCATTGCATTTTCTGGCGCCGGCCATGGATACAGAGTATATTTACTGCGATGCGAAGCTCAGAAAGGGCGGGGCGCATCTGATCACCGTGGATGTGGATATCACGGATGATAAGGGAAAACTTTTGGACTGCGGCTGCTTTACTTTCTATAAGACTGCGCAGAAACTGCTGGATGACTGAGGAGAGTGCGGATGAAAACAGCTGAGCATAAAAGAATAATTATTATACTGCTCGCAGCGGCATTGACTTTGTGCGCCTGCACCAGCAGCCTGGATTTTTCGGAATCCGCAACTGAAGGGGCCTGGACCGCGGCGCTTTATCCCGAAGGAATGATCGCGTTTGCAAAGTACTATGAGTGGGACGGGACCGATGAGGGCCTGCGTATGGAACCGGGATCGGTAAACGGCTGCATGATCACGAAATACGGCGGCTTTTTCGGAAGAGGACTTCCGGAACCTTTTTATCTGAGAATTCCGAACGCATATAGTATAGATGAGAGTGAGATCCCCGAAGGCACGGAGGTTGAAGAACTGGAATTTACCATGGTGGTCAGTAATGCGATCACGGATATCTTCAGCAATGACCTGCCCGGATATTTTTATGCAAAGTACGACAGCGGTGAAGAGAAGTATTATTTTGTTTCGATAAACGTGGAGCTTGCTCCGGATAACAGTAACTTCCGCATGGAAAACGGCAAGCTGTACGCCAAGGGTGAAGATACGCCGGTTGCGGGACTGTATTACGAACCAAAGCCTGTTTCGGAGAATAAGGCTGAATGATCCTTAGGAGGTAAAATATGGAAACATGGTTTTATGAAGTAGTGAGCATTGACGGGGATTATGCAAATCTCAAGCGGACGGATACAGAAAGCGATGATCTGAAGCTGGTGGCAAGAGCTCTCCTTCCGCCCGAGATATCCGAAGGTTCAAGATTAAAATACGAATTCATGCAGTACAGTATGGAGGATAAGGACTGAGAAAGACAGCAGTGACGGGACATTAAAGTCCTTTATTGTTTATGGATAAGAAAAAAACAATTGTAATAAATGAGAATACCCCGCTGCTGGTGCTGGCGGGGCCGATGTTTCTCGAACTGTTCCTGAACACGATGCTCAACAACGTGGATACGCTGATGCTGAGCCACTATGATGAGTATGCGGTAGGTGCGGTCGGAAACGCAAATATCATCATGTTCATGATGAACATACTCTTTAATGTCATAGCAACAGCCACAAGCGTGGTGGTTGCCCAGTATCTCGGAGCCAGACAGTTCGATAAGATGAACATGATCTACACCCTTGCCGTTGCCGTTAACTTTGTTATCGGCCTTGTGCTCAGCGGTACTTTCTGCGCGGCCAATCCTCTTATCATGAGATTCCTTAACGTATCGGATGAGATGCGTCCTTATTCGATGATATACATCTATATCGTCGGTGGCGGAGGCTTTGTCACAGCGATCTTCAATGTAATGCTTCAGATACTCAGGTGTAACGGATACACCCAGATAGGAATGTGGGTGTCTCTGGGGATCAATGTGATCAATATCATCGGCAACTATATCTTCCTTTACGGTCCGCTGGCCTTTCTGAAGAAGGGAGTTGAAGGTGTCGCGATATCGACTATCGGTGCAAGGGCCATAGCGGTGACCGTGCTCATCCTGTTCTTCTACGGCGCAAAGATAGGAAAGCTTTCACTGCGTTATCTCAAGCCCTTCCCCGGAAGACTGCTGTCAAAGATGATAAAGATAGGACTTCCTTCAGCCGGAGAAAGTCTTACATATAACCTGTATCAGACAACGCTGCTGTCTTTTGTGAACGGGATGGGGAATGATTCCGTTACCGCAAGGGCTTACTGCAATACACTTATATCCTTTGCAATGATCTTCTCAAATGCCTCGGCCATGTCGACGCAGATAATAACCGGACATCTTGTGGGGGCGGGCAAATCGGAAGAAGCATATAAGAGAGTGTTCAAAACCCTCAGGACCTCACTGCCGATAACTATAGCGCTGGCTTCGATCAATGCGCTGTTATGCAGATACACTCTCAGTCTTTTTACGGATAATCTGAATATCATCGCGCTGGGGCAGACGATAATGATAGCTGACATTTTCGTCGAGACGGGACGCTGTCTCAATATGACCTTCGTAAGCAGCCTGAAGGCAGCCGGTGCGTACATATTCCCGCTTATCATGGGAATAGTCTGTAACTGGGGACTGGGACTCACTACAGGATATATTGTCGGTGTGGTGATAGGAGTCGGAGTATGGGGCATATATGCAGGGACAGCCACGGATGAATGCATCAGGGGCCTGATCGTCATGTATTACTGGTATAAGAAGAAGTGGCTCGGAAAAGCCGTTGTTGAGAAAAAAGACAACGCCTTATAGGAGGAAGCATGAATCGTATAGAAGAAAAAAATCAGCTGGTAGGATACCAAAAACCAAGGGACAGGGTAGAGCAGGCTTCCAATGTTTCACTTCGCCTTTCGCTGGGGGCGCTGATCTTTGCTGTTGTTTTCTTTGTGATGCATCTGATCACTTTTTCGGGTAAAACCGACGGCGCTGCCACGCTGGGTGTGTCCATGGGTATCATGACTTTTGTGATGGAGATAGTGATGCTTGCGGCTATCATAGCAGCCATCATGAGTCCCGTTGTCTTTGTACTGCTTATCGTAAAACAAAGGTTTAAACTCTTATTAAGACCGGTGCTGAGTTTTGTGCTCAGTCTGGCGGCGCTGTTTATGTTGTATAAGTCGTTATAGTTTAGTTTGTGACAGAAGGATCATTTTTTGATATAATGATGCAGGTGATTTTATCCATTAAATACACAAGGAGGATGGCACGATGGAGAAAGTTGAAAAATTCTTAAAAGAAGCAGGAACCTACTATCTGGCAACTATCGACGGAGATCAGGCAAGGGTAAGGCCTTTCGGCACCGTGAATATTTTTGATGGAAAGCTTTATATCCAGACCGGTAAATCCAAAGCAGTTTCAAAGCAGATACATGCCAATCCGAAGGTTGAGATCTGCGCATTCAAGGATGGTGAATGGCTGCGTGTTGCAGGCATCCTTGTTGAAGATGATCGCAGAGAAGCAAAACAGTCAATGCTGGATGCATACCCTTCATTACAGGGAATGTACTCAGCCGATGATGACAATACGGAAGTCTTCTATTTCAAAGACGCGACCGCTACCTTCAGTTCATTTACGAAAGCGCCGGAAGAAGTGAAGTTTTAATGATCATTCATAGTACAACCCGCCTGCAAGCTGCAGGCGGGTTTTTGATTACTTCTGAACTTTCACAAACAGGAAGTCTGGTTTGTGGTAAAGATCATAGTATTCGGGATACTTCTGCACAAGTTCCTCTGTAGGATAGGGCTCATCCATTTTAAGTATCTTAAAGCCGCTGTTAACGAGGGTATTTACTATGGTCGAGAACATCCTGTGATAGCGCTGTACTCCTTCGACAAACCAGGTTGAATCATTTCTTCTTTCCACACAGTAATCAGCTATATTAGCATAGATCTTTCTTCCGTTTTCGTCCCTGGTCCATCTGTCATAAGTGCCGGAAAAACAGGTTGCTAAGGGGTGTTCCTGTGAAAAAAGGAAGATGCCGCCCTCACTTAAGAGCCGGTAAACACTCTCCGTGACACCGCGGAAATCTTCAACATAGTGCAAAGCCAGGGAGCTGATCACCACATCAAATTCTTCCTTCAGGCTGCCGATATCTTCCATAGGCATTTTAATATACGTGATCTTCGGATCACTGTTTTCTTTTTCTGCTGCTGCAAGCATCTTCTCCGAGATATCTATACCCGTAACTTTAGCGGCACCGCGCTTAATATAGTCTTTACAGCGTTCACCGGAACCGCAGCCGAGGTCCAAAATCCTTTTCCCCTCAAGGTCGGGCAGATTAGCGAATAAGGTCGGGAGTTCGAACAGATTATTTGCGTTGACTTCACGCTCGCGAAGTTTCCTGTACTCACTGAAGAAAGTCTCATTATCGTAGATATTCTGCCTTGCCATAGTCTCACCTCCATCGTCGCATTAATCCTGATTTTTGTCCTATGAAAGTATAATTTACGTACACATTAAAGTCAATTTAGCAATCCATTCAATCACCGGGACGGTTCCCCGGTTGATTTCATTTTTTACGCAGCCAATGCAAAAGCTTCAGCCTTGCACGCAGATCGTTCTGCGCTAATGCTACGAGTCTTGAAGCTTTTCATTGTCTGCTTGATATGCCGATCAGAGAACCGTCCCGGTGATCGGCAGATCCGAGCTGTGCGGCTGTAATTTGAGATGAAATAAGTGAAATTACAGTCGTTTCGGGGGAAAACAGGCGTTTTTTTTGATGGGATGGCTGTAATACAAGGAAAAATGTGGGTAATTACAGCTGCTACGGTAACAAAAAAGTCTTGTTTGTGAGATTATGACTGTAATTCGGGAGTGAACAAGTGAAATTACAGCCGCAGGCCATAAAAGTGGCAGGAACGAAGCAGAGAACTGAGATGATAGGTTGAATCAGCAAAATGAAGATATACCAAAAATGGACAGATTTACGACAAATATCGGCATGAAATGGGGGAGCGGGAATTATAAAATAGTCGTATAGCAGTGGGAATTGTGAGTTCGTGCTCAAAACGGTACCGGAATAAATACAGCGGTCAAAAAATGATATATCGCAGTTAAAGAAATAATGAGCATCATCCTCCTTAAGAGACTATAGTAAGCTCATAAGCTAAAGTCAAACTCAAAGAGTTCAAGGAGGATAAAGAGATGAGTATATTTACAAAAAAAACGAAGCTGGTGTATTACAAGGAATCACAGAAGGATGAGATGATAAAGAAACTGGAAGATAAGAATATTGAGTATCGTCTCAAGGTAAAAGGTGGTGAGCTCATGGATGATACATACTACGAGCTTACCATTGCAAAAGCAGACCTGAAGAAGGTTAGCTGATACACTTTTCCCCCCCTCAAAGAGCTCTCGGTTATCCGGGAGCTCTTATTAAAAAAAGCAGTAGCGATAAGGAGAAAAAATGGATATCAAACACAGAAAAGTTACAAAGAAACTCAGGATCACTGACATAAACAACAATCCGTTATCTGATCAGGACATAGGCATACATCAGAAGAATCATAAGTTTCTGTTTGGCTGCGGAGCTTTTGATTTTATTCCCGCTGTCATGCAGGGCGGTGAACCCTGGCAGAAGATAACGGACAGCTGGCTGGAGATATTCAATTATGCTACACTTCCTTTTTACTGGGGAGGTTATGAGACTGAGGAAGGAAAGCCGAATAGTGATGCGCTCATGAAGACTGCGCAGTACCTGAACAGTAAGGATGTCAGGGTGAAGGGGCATCCTCTGTGCTGGCATACCGCATGCGCTGACTGGCTCATGAAGTACGATAATTCCACGATAATGAAAAAACAGCTTGAAAGGATTGACAGGGAAGTCAGCGGATTTAAAGGCGTTATCGATATGTGGGATGTGATCAATGAAGTCGTTATCATGCCGATCTTTGATAAGTATGATAATGCCATCACAAGGATATGTAAGGAGAAAGGCCGCGTCGGTCTGATAAAGGCAGTATTTGAAAGAGCGCATGAAAATAACCCGGATGCTGTACTGCTGCTCAATGATTTTAATACTTCGATCAATTACGAGATACTTATCGACGGCTGCATGAATGCGGGAGTGCCCATCAGCGCCATCGGTATACAGTCGCATCAGCATCAGGGCTACTGGGGAAGCGAAAAGCTGATGGAGGTCCTTGAACGTTTCTCATCTTTCGGACTGCCTATACATTTTACAGAGAATACCCTGATATCCGGTGAGATAATGCCGGCGCATATCGTGGATCTGAATGACTGGCAGGTGGAAGAATGGCCTTCGACTCCCGAGGGTGAAGAACGTCAGGCAAAGGAAATTGAAGAGATGTACAGGATACTCTTCTCACATCCATTGGTTGAAGCCATTACTACCTGGGATTTCAAAGACGGGGCATGGCTGAAAACACCCAGCGGATTTTTAAGAGAGGATAATTCACGCAAACCTTCATTTGACATGTTGAAAAAACTGGTGAAAAATGAATGGTGGACGGATACGACGGTAAAGACCGATGAAAACGGCATGACGGAAGTAGAGGCTTTCAAAGGAAAATACCAAATAGTAACGGATAAAGGAACTGCTAAGATCGATCTTACGGATGATAAAGAAGAAGTGATCGTGATCAGCTAAGGGGGAATTATGGATTACAGTACATATGAGGTATACGGTTTTGATCATTTCAGCGCTTTCAATATGTCCACCGGATATAAGGAAAGAAGCTATAAGCCCCACTGGCATTCGTATGGAGAAATACTGCTTGTCGGTCCGGGTGAAACAAATATCTATCGTGTCGGAAAGAACACTTATGAACTTTCCGAGAATGATTTTGTGCTTGTCTGGCCGACGGAAACACATTCAATCGTTGATGCGGACAGAAAGGATTCTCTGGTAATTCAGTTTTCGAATGCGTTCATCAATTCGCTTTTTGACCTGCAGAGAATCATGCATATGTATCGTAATCTTCACATAATAAGCGCAGCCGCACATCCCGAGCTTGCGGGTAAACTCAAAGATATAACGGGGAAAATGAAAGAGATATTTTTCTCGGAAAGGGAAGACCGCGAAATAAGGTGCTGCATGCTTTTAATGGAATTCATGCTGACGCTGCTTGAATACAGAAAAGAACTCTCTCCCGAACTGACGAATGAAGAGAACTGCGGATATACGGATGATGTAATGAGACGTATGATAACGGTTACCGATTACATCAAGAACAACCTGACGGCAGACGATCTTTCCCAGGGAACAATGGCCGAGATGGCGGGGATAAGCAGGGACTACTTTTCAAGGATATTTAAAAACGTTACGGGCATGAATTACAGCAAATGGCTTAACATGATCAGGCTTGAGAAGGCATCTGAGCTGCTTGCGGAAAAAGGCAGAACGCTTACCGAGGTGGCAATGCTCTCGGGATTTCAGAGCATACCGAGTTTCAACAGGGTATTCAGGGAGGAAAAAGGAATGGCTCCCGGAGAATACAGAGCATTGTTTGTAAAAAATAACGAATGATAATTCTAAAAAAGAGCGGAATCTTAAGGGTTTCGCTCTTTTTCTTAATAAATTCTTAAACTTTTGTCTACTTGTTTCTTAATCTTTAGGCGGGTATTATAATACTTGAACGGAAAACCTGCAGGAAATTTTCCTTATAAAATTTTGGGAGAAACCAATGTACAACATTTTGATTTGTGATGACGAAAAAGACATAATTAACGCGCTGAAAATTTACCTTTCGGCACCGGACTTAACATTTTACGAGGCAGAAAACGGAATCGAAGCTCTGAACATTATTAAAACAAATGAGATCCATTTAATGTTACTAGATATAATGATGCCAAAAATGAATGGAATCGAAACCCTTTCAAAACTGCGGGAAGTGAGTAACATCCCCGTAATCATGCTTTCCGCGAAGAGTGAAGATACCGACAAGATCCTCGGACTCAATGTCGGCGCCGACGATTACATCACAAAACCTTTCAATCCGATTGAAGTCAACGCGAGAGTACGATCGGCTTTAAGAAGATTTTTTGACTTCGGAGGAAGGAACAAACAGGAAAATGTTTTATCGGTAGGAAGCGTTACTCTTGATGATTTTACCAAAACAGTTACTGCAGACGGCGAAGAAGTAACGCTTACTCCCAAGGAGTTTGAAATTTTAAAATTATTTATGCAGACACCGGGAAAAGTTTTTTCGCCCAAAGAGATCTACGAGAAGATCTGGGAAGAAACTCTCCTTGCGGGATGTGAAAAAACAGTTGCCGTGCATATAAGACATTTAAGAGAAAAAATAGAGATAAATCCCAACGAACCCCGTCATCTGAAGGTGATCTGGGGGCAGGGATACAAGATTGAATAGACAAAAAGAGGTGGCTTGATTGAACGAGGAAGTATTAACAAAAGAGAAGAAACCACACGGAATAAGAAAATTTGCTTCATATACAACCGTAAAGATACTTGCATTTCTGGCAATAATGTTTTTCACGATAACGACAATGGGCGGAACGGTGATCTTCGTGGATCTGTGGAACGAAGGGATCTACTCCGAAGGACATCTTAAGGAAATTGCAAGTTCACGTTTTGATACGGTTGCAAGGCTTAATGCCAACATGATAGCATCCTATGTTACCGGCAAAGAAACGGAAGCGGCAAAAGCTTTCATTATGGAACGTAACATAGCCGGAATTAAAATCGATTTCGTTGGATATCCTTACGATAAAGACGGTAATCTTCTTGAACATTATGAGTTTTTCAGAAATGATGAATACAAAAGGAATCCGCCAACAACATATGTTTGCGAAGGATTTAACGGCGATATCGAATGGACGGTATATGTGATTCCCGAATTACCGGCAGACGATGCATATTTAAGCGCATATCAGTCGGTGGAAAAACTGTATGAGTTAAGATGGCCGATCTTAGGTTTAGTTGCATTAAGTGCACTGTTTCTTTTGTTAAGCCTGATCATTTTACTGATAGGAATAGGACGAAAACCCGATAAATATGAGGTTGTTCCCAATGCTTCAACAAGAATTCCTTTTGATATATTTACCGTTCTGATCGGACTTGTATGCATCTTTTTGGGACTGCTCGTGGATGCTGCATCATACAATATTGAAATTATAGGCGTGATATTATTCGGAATACTCTGCATAATAATCATGCTCTGGGTTGTAAACCTTGTTCACAGGATCAAGCTCAGAAACTTATTCAGTAATACGCTTTGCTGGATGTTTATAAAATTCGTGTGGAAGCTGGTCTGCAACATAAATCTCATCTGGCAGGCTTTGATAGTTCTTACCGCAGTGTCATTCCTCGAATTCCTTTTCATCGTTTTCGTGGGACTTGCCGGCAAGGAAGTAACAGCTCTTATCATTCTGTTCTTCTGGTTCTTTGAAAAATGCATAGTTATCCCGGTTCTTTTGTACTTCGTTCTTATGATGAAGAATCTTTTCAAAGGCGGAGAGAAGATCGCCGAGGGCAATCTGGATTACAAGATCAATCTCTCCGGTCTTTTCGGAGCGTACAAAAAACACGGTCAGAACCTCAATAATCTTTCCGAGGTAATAAATAATGCCGTTTCCGAACAATTAAAGAGCGAGCGAATGAAGAGCGAACTTGTGACGAATGTTTCACATGATCTGAAGACGCCGCTTACTTCGGTGATCAATTATTCGGATCTTATTCATACGGAAGCGAACAACCTGATTGAAATTGATAAAGAGGCTGACCATGATAATACAAATACTGATAATAACGATAACATTTCTGCTCATCTGGCCAATATAGAAGAATATTCGCAGGTTCTTAACCGACAGTCCAATAAATTAAAACGTCTGCTTGAAGACCTTGTGGATATTTCCAAGGCAAACAGCGGAAACATGGAAGTTTTACTTGAAAAACTGAATGTTGCAACCATTCTCTCACAGGCGATCGGAGAATATGAGGAAAGATTCGAAGAAAAGAATCTTGAAGTTGTTGCAAACGGAATAGAAGAAGATATCTATGTAGTTGCGGACAGCAGAAAACTCTGGAGAGTATTCGATAATCTTCTGGGAAATATCTGCAAATACGCGCTTTCCGGTACGAGAGTATTCTTAAGTGCCGAAAAGAAAGACGGAACCGTATGCATAGTATTTAAAAATACGTCAAGAGACATAATCACGGTTTCGCCGGAAGAACTGGCCGAAAGATTCACGAGAAACGACGATTCCAGACATACCGAAGGAAACGGTCTCGGCCTTGCGATAGCAAAAACCATGACGGAACTCCAGGAAGGGAATTTCAAACTCGAGATCGACGGAGATCTTTTCAAGGTTACGCTTTCGCTTAAGGAATACACAGATTAAAAGATTGAAAAATCCTTTAATATATATTTATTCCACTTAGATCACAGGAAAGGAAGTGAGGCCAAAACTGACGTAATTACCCAAAATAAACCAAGAAAAATGTTGCACTGATAAAGGCGGGAGAAATCCCGCCTTTTCCCTTTTTTCTATGGGGAGAAGGTGTTTTATAATAAAAATTTGTGAAAGATTTTTGAAAGGATGAAAGAAAAAAGATAAACGTGCCGATATAAAATAGATAGAGAGAAGATATTGCGGAGGAAGAAGATTCATGGGTGAATCTTTAACAATTCAGTTAGCGTTCTTATGGTTCGAGTCTCTGTTCTGCCTGGTTGTAGCATTATACATGCTCATTACGGTAGTCAGTTCCGACAAAAAGAACGTAAAAGACAGACTTATGATGGTTGGCAATTTTATGGCAGCCATTCTTTTGTTCGTGGATTTTTTCTCATATACTTCCAACGGGCAGCCGGGTACATTTAACTTTGTGATGATAAGGCTGTCCAATTTCATACTGTTCTTATTTACGGCTTTAATGCTTTTCGTATATGTTATGTTCGTATGCTGTCAGCTTTTTGACGGAGCAGGTATAGTCAGCAATATCCCTGTCAAAGTTCCCGTGCGCATAGCATATGTGGTTCTCCTTATAAATGCGCTGATGACTCTGCTCAATCCGCTCACGCATCTTCTTTTTTATGTTGATTCCGACAATGTTTATCACAGAGGCGTTTTATACTTGTCTACCGTGGCATTCTCGTCCGTGGGGATTGTGATAATCCTCACGATCCTGATCAAATACAGAAAAAGAGTGGATAAGATCAAATTCCTTGCACTTTTGTCATACTGCGTCCTGCCGAGTATCGGAATGGTATTCCAGGTTCTCATCCAGAACATATCGTTTATCAACATTGCCATCGGTTTCTCGTTTGTTCTGATGTTTATCGAGAGCAGTCTTTCAAAATCCAGAGAACTTTACAGAATATCCAAACTCGAAGTAAGGACCGGACTTTATAATGAACACGGCTGCATAGAGAAACTCAATCTTTTAAGGGATGACGGAAAGAGCACGGACTATTCGGCCGTTTTCTTCGATATCTGCAAATTCTCCGATATCAACAGAAAATACGGAATGAAAGCCGGAGACAAAGTTCTAAAAAAATACTCCGACAATATAAAAGATATTCTTAAAAAAGACGAATTTTTGGGAAGACAGGGAAGCGATCATTTTATCGCCGTGGTAAGAAAAGAAAATCTTCCCGCACTGCTAACGTTACTTGAAGAAACGGAGATCGAATTCACATACGGACTGTTTGAAGAACAGTCGGCGGACATTTTTATCTCTTCAATAGCGGGCGTATATGAAATTACAGATGAAGGCATTAAAGGTGAAGACATTCTTGCCAATGCTTATACGGCTCTTTTATATGCAAAGACGGTCAGCAAACTTCCTGTTGATTACATGACTCAGGAATTAAGAAAGAAACTGGATGACGAGAGACTCTACGGATCGATCCTTTACGAGGGAATCGGAAAACACGAATTCTCGGCATATTATCAGCCTAAAGTAAATATTGACACCAATGAACTCTGCGGAGCGGAGGCTCTGG
>JAEEGJ010012653.1_pt1 | contig 20784 bp, 19 predicted proteins | sample 8958761 | NCBI WGS metagenome assembly JAEEGJ01 (sample SAMN16246546, study PRJNA631951) | gut metagenome | biome: gut microbiome; feature: rumen; material: RS-attached | host: Bos | place: Iran: Karaj | collected 2018-10
TGTCTTTGATACTCTCCTTTCCTCAGTTTGATCTTCTTACTTGCGTATCTTCGATTCTGCATATAAAGCCTCCTGTATATGCTAACCAGATACGCCCAAGCTCATTATAGCTCGGGCGCACCTCTTTGGCAGTCCCTTAATTAGTACGGTTCCCTTATACCGAGTAAGAACGGTAGAGGAATTCCTCGAAGGGTTTACGCTTTATGAGCCTCTTACTGCCGTTCCATAACACATACGGGCAGTTCTCATCGTTGGTAAGTTCTCTCATCTTACATACCCCGATGTTGAAGTATGCTGATGCTTCCTCAAGGGTGAGCAGTGCCTTCTCCGATAAAGATGCTTCTTTTTTCATCTTTTTATTCTCCAGTCTTTATTATTTACCTTGCGGCATGTAACGAAGAGGCACTATGAAATTGTCAATGTTCGTGAAGGAAGTGAATAACACCCTTCATATACTAGGAATGGGAGAGGTCATTTTTGGGGTACCTAACTGAAAAACTTTGCTAAAAGAAAAATCAACCCTCATATATACCGACAAAGACAGGCGCTTTGATGGGGTGTTGGGAGTGAAAATCAAGAATTGTAACATTACAATTCTTCCTCTTTCAGGTGGGTATTAGTTCAGGGTTTCAGGGACATCCCTGAAGCAAAATTGCATTTGTGCGCACAAATGCGTTGCTTGCTAACCCAGAGGACAGGGAAAATGTGCGCACAAAACACCAATTAGAATCTATTCCAACATCATCATATAATTTCATCTGTCACTTGATCACAAGTCGGAAGGCCAATCAACTCACACAACTCAATATAATGTTGATAGTTCTCTAATCTATCAGAGCCCTCGAAAGAATAACAATAAGACATAGTATAATTAGCCCAATAATAGTATGCATAGAATCGTCTTATTGATGATCCCGGCTCATCAATTACAAAACAAAAGCCATTCTCATGCTCACTGCATGACAACTCTTCATCATTATCAATAGCATCATCTATACAATTTCTATAATATGTCTCAGCCCATTCAACACTATCAAACTCAATCAAACAGAATCTGTCGACTATCAAACTCCGAGTCTTATGATAATCGCACTCTTCTGGAGTAAACCCAGCAACACCTTCCGAATCGGGACGAGTAATACTCTCTAAATATAATGAATAATCGCGAATATAATCAATATTGCTATCACTGACATTAATATAGAAATTCGGATTATCAATACCTTCTAAAGAATCAATTTCTATTCCCAGTAGATAATTCCAGTCATCAACAACATCAGAAAAGGTAGCATCAACATCCAATGGTCTTAACTCATAATCTTCCGCTACCGATGAACCATTAAAATCCTGACCACTTTCAGTTGTCTCCAAATCTAGATCTATAATTGAAGAATCCGCAATTCTTTCATTGTTATCCTCAAGAATACAAGAAGAACAAACGAATAATAGCATTATAACCAACAAGCTCGATAATAATCTTCTCATACCTCACCCCAACAAATCAATTACAGGATCATAACTCCTATCCCCTAGATAACTACTAATAGGATTATTATATATGATATAACCATCAGAGCAATCCACCGTATTGCTCTCAGACGTATATAAGTACCCATAAACTACATCGCCTTCATACAAATCTACAATCTCGACAGTATCGTCAGTTTTTGAAAACACTAAAAAACCGCAGTTATCATTAACTTCTCCATAGTTGTCGAAATGAAAGTATGACCTGTTAATTCCAATACTAAAATAATAGTCAGCATTTTCACTTATGATTAGATACTGATCGTCAGGTAGAATATGACTTGAATTTGGGTAATAACTACAGAAGAAGAATCGTGTTCCATAATAATACAAAATAGAATCCGCTGCTATTACCTTTTGAATACCATCAAAATGAACCACAAAACTGCAAGCCAAACAAGAATAATCACCATCATCAGAACCACACAAACACGAATATAGATTAAGTGAATCTATCTTCTTATCCTCTAAATCACTTAATGATACTATTGTCCCTATATCTGTTCTTTCAGAATTACGAGAAGCTTCATTATCCGTAAACAAATAATCTAACCTATATTCCCCTCGTCCAATCAAATCGGAGTTATCCGTTCGAACATAGTATTTTGCTAGACGAATACAGGTTGGATTACCATGTGCACTAATTATTACTGTTTTAGCATTATAATAATACTTATTTCCAAATTGTTTATTAAAGAGACTGTAATATGAACTATGCAAACCTATTCCCATCCAGGCAGACACGAACTCATTTGCATTATCAAATTTGAATAATATACAACTTACACCAAGATTGTTATACAATTCCTCACGCTGTAAGGATTGATCATAAAAATCATTACTAGTAAATATGTACACCATATCTGCATTAACAACTAAAGGTATAGCATCTTCACAATCATCATAACCATCATCGTCTGAATCTTTGTTATTAGGATTTGACTTTGGGTTGCAAAATGCTATTGACTGCCCACCCTCCAAGAAACGTGCTACAACATTAACTAGTATTTGGTAGCCCCTAGAATTGACGTCCAATTCTTCCTGTCCATTGATATTAATTCTTGTAACTGAAATCGAATCATCTTCTACAGATTTTGAAACGATATAAATATCCCCATATTCCTCTAAATCCAACACATCGTCATCATCCGTATCTCTACTATCAACATTGGAAGTATAACGAGTAGGTTCACCATCCTCGTCTACCGCTTCATTTAACGGATAAATACCATTGATTTCAAAATAATCTGGCACACCATCATGATCATTATCAGCATCTATCGAATCGTTTGTTAAAACACTCCAAGTATAGGTATAATTCAAACTGCCAAAAACTGTATAATAATCCATATCCAGAGTTTCTATACGGACATCATTAGGATGAGACGATAGATACTCATTCCATGCATTTATCTCATTGCGTTCAGGTGCTATCGTTCCACCATAGAATCTTCCAGTATCAATCCATTCTCCAGCCTCGTTCTGTTCATAAATTGGAATTACATCATAATACACGCCTCTTGTTCGCCACACCACCGTTCGCACAGAACCTGTCGTAGATGTTAAAGGCGTTATTGTATGATTGTTCCACTTATTAAGATCCACCACTACATAGGTGCTAAAGTGGTTTAACTCAACACTTATCACATTATTAGTAGTGTCCACAATCGCTTGTTCCTGTGTAATAAAGAAGCCTGTATCTTCGTCATACCACAAAACACCAAGATCAGCTTCGTTCGTATCGCCTAATGCACTCTCATCATAATTAATAGTTAATATCATTGAATCAAAATGGCCTTCAGACTCAATATTAATTGGAACTCCAACTCGACCATATACATCGGTACAGTACATATCTCTATTGTAAGTATCTTCGATAGTAGTATTGCTAGTAATCAGACCAGAAATACTACCACTGATTGATACTCCTGTAATCTCATGCGGATGGTCGTCAGCAACTGGCTCCATTGATAACGACTGGCTGAACATAACATAGTCGTCGGTTATTCCGTCACCGTCAGAGTCACTGCTTCCCGGATTCAAGCCAAGTGTTACCTCATCTCCGTCCTTGATTCCGTCAGAGTCCGAATCTTCATTTCTGGGATCAATACCGTAGAAATATATTTCGTTATAATCGTTAATTCCATCGTAGTCGCTGTCATACGCAAACATGCATGTTCCGGTTGCATATTCACCACCGTTACTAATTCCGTCTCCGTCACAATCCTCATCAAAGTCAATTAATCCGTTACCGTCAGTATCAGGCAGATTAGGACTGGTTCCAATATTGATTTCATCTCCATCTAACAGACCGTCTCCGTCAGTATCGGGATTATCGGGATCAGTCATATACATAACCTCCTGATAATCAAGCAATCCGTCCCCATCACTATCCTCCAAACCTAAATATGGGTCTTCTACTGAAGTCGGAGTAGGTTCTTCTGTTGGTGTCGGAGTACACGAAGGCTCTTCCGTTGGAGTAATCGTTCCTGTAGGTTCTTCGGTAGGAGTTATTGTTGGTGTATCTGTCGGAACTGGGGTCGGTGTAGGCGTAGGATCAACAATGCTACATCCTCCGATAAACTCCAGATAATCCGGAATACCATTAGCATCTTCGTCATCGGTAAGATGGTATGCAAGATCCACTACCGTAAGCTCAACATTTGACATATCAAGGAGGTCTTCTGTATTTACTCCCTGTATCCCGAAGTTATATGCATTTCCCGCGAATAATCTCATATTGTTCTCGTCATGAGTTATTGCGTAGTTGTTCTCACCTTCTGAGATCAATAATGCTGACGATACTGCTGTTATCTCTCTGTTGGAATCGAAAGACAGTTCCCAATGCTGACAGTCTACCTGTGGTGTCAGGGTTAACTGTCCTGTAAAACCGGTCTCCCAAGCAGAGTATTCTGTGTATTCAAGAGTGTAATGACTTGCATCCACTACAGTTGCCTTCGTATTAAGAAGATACCATTCAGGATTTACTGAAAGCTCTATTTCTGTATCAGAAGAGAATGTAATACCGACTGTAACAGACTCTCCTGTATGGATATCCTGATTCCAGCCGTTACTTGTAATCGTATATGTACCGTTACCGTCAGTCTCAAATAAAGCACCATTCCAGATGTTATCGATGTTGTATGGTGTATTGAATGTAAGATACCAGTTATGTATCGTCTCGCTGCCGGTATTGGTCAGAACAAGGTCAATGCTTTCATGATTGATCCAGCTTGATGTTATATTTGTAGTAATCTCATAATCGAGATTTGATTGTACTGAATAATAAGATGGTGCATTAAGCATATCTGCCAATACCATTGACGGAAGACCGCTCATTGCAATAATGCCAGTGATAACAACGCTTATAAACTTACTTAATCTACCTCTATTCATAAAGCCTCCAACTATTCTTGATTCAACAAGGAATCAAATAACCAAGTATTGATTATCACGGTAAAGCAGCATTTGTCAATAAAAGCTAATAAGTCGGATACATATTAATCGCAAGTGTGTGATTGTTATTCTTATAAGGCGTATTTGAGTAAATTATTAAAAACTAAACAAAAACGGTCAGGAATTAACCTAACCGTTCATAAGTGGGCGTATCTAGTTGCTAATTTTGTCGTACTAGTGTCGTACTAACCCTTTGGGCGGGAAATCGGAAACCCCGAAACCCCTGTAAATACAGACTTTTCACGACGCCCGTTTAAAATTTGGCGGAGATGATGGGATTCGAACCCATGAGCCCCGGAGGGCTAACGCATTTCGAGTGCGCCCCGTTATGACCACTTCGATACATCTCCGTGCGTTTGTGCCGTCATATTTTATATTGAACAGGCTGAAAATTCAATCTGCAATCGGCTTCGTCTTGCTGCCGCGCTTGAGCCACGCAGAGTGGATAGGCTTCTCGATATAGTAAGAAGCAAAGCCAGTCAGAAGACCGAGCAGCATGCCTGCGAGAACGTCCGTAGGATAATGAACGCCAACGTACATTCTAGAGAACGCGAGCAGCAAAGAGTAAAGCAACAACACCAACGAGATCACATTATTCTTCTTCATGTCATCAAGACCGGGCATTCCCTTGACCAACGTGAAGATGATCGCACCTGCGAAGGCGAACGTGATACCAGAGTGACCTGAAGGAAATGAGTAATCCGGCTGCTTGCCGATCAATATCTCAAGCTCCTCGATAACATCGTAAGGCCTTGTACGTGCCACAGCATTCTTGATGATTCCGTTATTGATGATGAACTCGATCGCGAGGCTGATCGCCGTAACATGACCTAACCGGCGCGTCTTAGGCACCATAATCAATATAGCAGCCAAAACTATGCACAGTATGCCGTAATCACCCGTATGAGTGATAAAGATCATGAACGGATCAAGGATGTCGTTACGGACAAAATTCTGAAGAAACAGCAGAAATTCAGCTTCCATTATTCGGGTTCACTCACATTCTCAAGGCTGTACTCGATCATTACCGCTGTACCGAGCGTGATCTGTGTATCCGTTCCGTTGACGAAGAATACGTCCTCACCGTCATCCGCAGTGTCTTCATAGTATGCGATCTCATCTTCACTGATATTCAGCGTAATGATGCCGTCGTTAAGGGCGAATGTGCATACGCCGTTTACATAAGTGAAGCTTCCGTCATCAGATGCAGGCGCATAACCGGACTCAGCAAGCATCGCGTCGAGATCGAGGATGAAGTTACCGTCATCATCGAGAGTAACGAACTGGAATACTCTTCTGTGGATCGTAACCGTGCGTCCGTCTACGATATAGTTGAACGAAGATGAAGGTATACCATCATTGATGATAGGTGCAGCCCCCGTTACATGACCGTTTCCAAGGTCGATGCCGAGTGATGTGCAGATATTATCAAACTCACCGCCCGGCACGTCCATGATGCCGTTAGCAAGCTCGAGACGGTCCATGCCGTTCCACAAAAGGTTAACGTTGTACCACAGGCCATCCTCATCCGCATTACGGTTAAGAACACCAAGATAGAAAGCCTGCACGAAAGCAACCTCATCAAGCTCTCTTGCTGTGAACTCGGGGCTGCCGATAATGATGTTAACAAGCTCCATGCCGCTGCGGCTTCCGCTTCTTAATCTTCTTACGTTATCTGTCATCTCATCGAGAGTAGGATATCTTCCGAGAAGATGTACATAGAGGCGGTCAACAAATGAGATAAGACCTGCATTCTCTTCCTGATCGCAGACCTCATCGCCTGTGATGATATTAAATGTAAGAGCCAGCGAACCCGTTACAGAGGAACCGTTACCTTCAACATATACAGTAGCAGTTCCGATATTGACGTTCTGCTCGTATGTAAGCGTGTAATCCGTGCCTGCTTCAAGCTCGTGTCCGTCAGCAGTGATCACGGGAACCGGGCAGATAATGTCGCCCGTATAGATCTCATCAGGAAGCGCCTCTACATCAGCATAACCGAGGTCGACCGGAGCCACTTCAGTCTCTGTCTCCTCAACAGTCTCCACTGCTTCTTCTGTGCCTTCAGACTCTCCGCCTGTTACACCGCTGCACGAAGCAGACAGAAGCATAGTTCCTACAAGTACACATGAGATAAAGACTTTACGTTTCATGTTACGTCCTCCCGATGTTCTTCAATCGTTCTTCAATAAGCTCACAGATCGAGCTTGATGATATTATCGAATCCCGCACTCTTGGCACGTGAATAGAACTTATCCGTCTTCTTGGGGTTAGTAACGAGCATCAATGTGACGTCGTACTCACCCTCGAGCTTCTCAGACTCTCTTATAGCCTTGAGGATATCCTCAGCCTTGTACAGAATCGCTGCACGGGGCCTTGAGCCGGAAAGCTCGATATTGTTCTCAGTAACGATGGAGAAGATTCTCTCGAAGCCGATAGAGAAGCCTACTGCAGGGATCTGCTCGCCTGTGAATCTTCCGATCAATCCGTCATATCTTCCGCCGCCTGCGACTGTGCCTCCGAACTTCTCTGAAGCAACCTCGAATACAGTTCCTGTGTAGTATCCCTGACCTCTTACAAGTGACGGGTCAAATACTACATCGTATTCATCAGACAGCTGGTTGGAAGTCTCGATAATCGTGCGCAGAGAAGCAATAGCCTCAGCCGCTTCATCCTTGCAGTAGGAAGCCATGTCATCGAGTGTGATCGAATCCTTGCTGATCAAAGACGACAGACTCTCGATAGCAGATGCGGGCATCCCCTTCTCAGTAAGCTCAGCAGCAACGCCGTCAGCACCGATCTTATCGAGCTTATCAAACGTTACGCATACTGTATCCAGTGACTCTTCCGGGAAACCCATAGTGCGAAGTGTTCCGCGCAGGATCCTACGGTCGTTAACGCGTACGAAGAACTTGCCGATACCGATCTTGCCCAGAGCCTTCGCCGTAACCGAGATAAGCTCGATCTCACAGCAGATGGAGTCGGAACCTAAGATATCGATATCGCACTGTACGAACTCTCTAAGACGTCCTCTCTGAGGGCGCTCTGCACGGTAAACCTTATCAATCTGAATGCACTTGAAAGGATTCGGCAGGTTGTTGCGGTTATTCGCATAGTAACGTGACAGCGGCAGCGTCAGGTCGTAACGCAGACCCAAGTCACTTAACTCCTTCTCGTCGATGGGAGTCTGCGATAAAGCAGCCTCGAGCTTCTCGCCTCTCTTCAAGATCTTGAAGATCAAGTTCAGGTTATCACCGCCGTCACTCTTATCGAGGTTCTCTGCACTCTCGACGGCAGGTGTGTAGATCCTTGTAAAACCACAACTTGTGTAGGTCTCAAGGATGGTATTCATAAGCAGATCGCGCTTTGCTGCGGCTTCAGGAAGATACTCCTGCATGCCCTTCTGAGGTTTAATGTTCATACTCTACTTCCTTTTTTAAGTTACATAAAAATTATAGCATTATATCTTGTTGGACAACTCTGCCTTGCGATAAAAGTGCTCCAGCATGGACGCTATGGGCTTCGGCCAGAACTTGCGAAACATAAGCAAATCCTCGTTACTCCTACCGGAGTTCTCTATCTGCCTCGTAGTCTCGGAGCCCTCATGGATACGGTGGAACATCAGCGTCTCGTGCACATACACGAAGCTTCCCTTCAGCCTAGACAGCTGCTCCCATGCAGCCCAGTCAAGCGACACCTGGTAATTCTTGTCGAAAAGCTTCTCCGGCACCCTCTCAGACACGTAAGAGACAGAAGGACAGCTTATGGGAGACCCAAAAGACAGCACTCTTCTTCTCACCCACGTGCTTGTATGAAAGCAACGAGCCCTTAGAGGGAACAGCAGGAACTTCTTTATGCGAAGAAGCTTATTGGAAGTTACCTTCTGCCCTTCACGAAGCTCGCCGTAATCCGTGAACAGGATTATCGGATCCTTAGCCTTCTTATAAGCCTCCACGACCTTCTCGGCATATGTGCTCTCATACACATCGTCCTGATGGGCGATCATGGTTATCGGGGCGTCGCTTACGCTAAGCGCGAAGTTCCAGTCTCCCGCGATTCCCGACTCGCCTGTATTCACACTAACAGGGATGTCGTAACGCTCTGATAAAGCCTTAATATGGTCGTTGGGGGTCGACGTAGCCATCTTGATGCCTGCATTAATGCTCTGAGCCTTCAGAGAACGTATGCAGTCCTCAAGATAAGGACTTTCATTGTATGCACATATGACGAAACAGATGTCGTTATTAGTGCTCGTCTTTCTTTACCTCCAGTTCCCTGATCCTCTCCTCGAGAAGTGCCTGTGACTGAACAAGGGCACGGATCCTCTCGGACTGTCTTGAGACAATGGCCGTAAGGGACATAATTATCGTGAGTATAAAGAACAGCAATACGCTGAACAGACCGTTCATAGGAGACTCAACGCCGAACATCCACATGAAGCGCCACATAAGGCTCGGAACGGATGTAAAGACGATCATGACGATACCGAACACAAGCCACAGCAAAGAGTACTTGATCGACAGCATCTTCTTTCTAAGAAAATAGAAGATCATGGCGAAGTACACAAGCTCAGCGACTATCATTGATATCTGCAAAGTTAATGACATGTGTTTACTCCTTTACTGAAGACGGCGAAGCATGATCGCGATGGATACCTTGATCATGTAGTACACGGAATTAAGGAACTTGATCGAGCTCTGACCGCCGGATCTGTCTCTCATGACGACCGGGATTTCCTTAATCTTCATCTTATGCATCTTAGCCATTACGATGGCTTCAGGTTCCGGATAGTCAGTCGGATACTCACCGCCGTATATAACGATAAGTCTTCTTGATACAGCACGGAATCCGCTCGTCGCATCGGTTACCTTGACGCCGCACACCAGACGGATGAGTCCGTTAAGGAACTTGATACCGAAGCGGCGAAGACTGCTCGTCTGGAAACCTTCCTTCTCGATGAATCTCGAGCCTGTAACGAGATCAGCCTCACCTGCGACGATGGGGGCGATAAGGTCTTTAAGGAATGCGGGATCATGCTGACCGTCAGCATCGAGCTGAACAGCGACATCATATCCGTTAAGATCTGCGAACTTATATCCAGCCTGAACGGCACCTCCGATGCCCAAATTGATCGGAAGTCTTAAGTGCTTGACGTTAAGCTCAGTGAGGATATCCTGCGTGGCGTCGGTAGAGCAGTCATTAACTGCGAGTATATCGACATCAGGTGCCTGCTCACGAAGTTCGTTCACGGTGGCCCTGATACTGCTCTCCTCATTATATGAAGGTATGATTACCAATACACGCATATGACTATTATATATTTAATATTTATATTTTTGAATAAAAAAGGAGTTGGCCATTGACCAACTCCTTGTGATCGACAGATCTTTGAGATTATCTCTTGGAGAACTGTGAAGCCTTACGAGCCTTCTTCAAGCCGTACTTCTTTCTCTCCTTCATACGAGCGTCTCTTGTGAGGAAGCCCGCAGACTTAAGTGTTGCCTTGTAAGCATCAGCATCAGCCTCTACGAGAGCCTTAGCGATACCGTGACGGATAGCACCAGCCTGACCGGAGATACCGCCGCCAACAGCCTTAGCGATTACGTCGAACTTACCTGTTGTATCTGTAGCAACGAGGGGCTGACGAACGATGAGCTTCAATGTATCAAGACCGAAGTACTCGTCGATATCCTTGCCGTTGATTGTGATCTTACCGGAACCGGGTACGAGACGTACACAAGCTGTAGCGTCCTTACGGCGACCTGTGCCATAGAAATATACTTTGTTGGATTTCTTTGTAGCCATTTTCTATCCTCCGAATTACTGCTCGAATGTGTACTCAACGGGCTTCTGAGCAGCCTGCTCGTGCTCGGGGCCTGCGTATACATGAAGCTTTCTGAACATCTGGCGTCCGAGTGAGTTCTTAGGGAGCATACCCTTAACTGCGAGCTCGAGAACCTTCTCAGGCTTCTTTTCCATCATTGTCTTGTAATCGATCTCTGTCATTCCGCCCGGGAAACCGGAGTGATGACGATAGAGCTTCTGATCAAGCTTCTTACCTGTAAGAACCATCTTAGAAGCGTTAACTACGATAACGTAATCACCTGTATCTGCGAAAGGTGTGTAAGTGGGCTTATGCTTACCGCGGAGAAGTCTTGCAACTTCTGTAGCGAGACGACCGAGAGTCTTACCCTCTGCGTCGATTACAAGCCACTGTCTCTCGATATTTGAAGGTGTAGCAACAAATGTCTTCATATGACTGTAACTCCTTATTTCTTTATAAAAGCGCTTCAAAGCGCTCAAGTATATTACTTGCTTGTAAACCCCAAGTCAATACTTCGCGTGAAAAAAGTTTGTAATCCTCAAGAATTCGTCGTTATTCGACGATATTCTCCTTTATTCTACGATGGCAGTGTAAGTAATTGCTACTACTTTTCCGTCCTCGAAGATGAAAGAAATGAAGCTGTCGCCTCTTGTATACTCGATACCGGAAGCACCCTCTGTGCCGCCCTCGCCGTATGCTGCGCGTACTTCTTCCTCTGTGGAACCGATGCGGATACCCTCAGCTGTAGCAACTGTGTCATCCTTGAGCTCTACTGCAGCGATGTAGTCAACGCCGTCTCTTGTATAGGAACGTACTACGATTGAGTTGTATGTATACACCTTATCCATACCCTCGTAAGCACATGAAGGCGCCTCGAAATAAGAAGGATCTCCTCCTAAAGCTGCGATAATCTCATCAGCCTGAGCGTTCATCTCGATTACGATGCCGTTATATGTAAATACATAAGCATCAGAGTTTGCTTCAGCAGAACCGCCGGGATTCTGTGCGCCGTTGCCGCCTTCAGCAGATACACTCTCTGCAGCCTGTCCGCCTGACAGAACTACGGGAGCCGTATCCTCATCGCCGCCGGAGCAGGCAACAACAGACAAAGCCATAACAGATGCCATCATTACTGACAAAAACTTCTTGTTCATAGAAATACTCCTTCTTTAACTCTCAATAGCGTTCGCACCCCAGGATCTGAGCTCTCCGTACTGTGCAAGCTCCGCATTCTGGGCATCGCGAAGTTGATCGTAGAATAATATATCATCCTCCCACAAGCGCGCAACTTCAGGCACCTCGCGGTAATCCGTAAGATCGAAGCTGTCTGTGAGGTACTGACCTATGAAATCAGCGAACTTCTCGGCACCTGTCAGATTAAGGTGAAGACCTGCATCGTAGGTGTCGACAGTCATATCAAGACCGATCTGGTCTCTAAGATATATATAGTTGATATAAGTAAGGTTATGAGCATCAGCAAAATCTCTTACCTGGTCATCCCACTGCTCATACCAGTAAGGATATAAAGTAGGCGCCTTGATAAGGATGAGCTCGATGCCATTCTGCTCACAAAGCTCAGCCATGCGCTCGAGGTATTCCATCGAAGTCTCAGGCAAAGTGTAATCGACAAGCGGAGTCGGATCGGGGAACACGGCCTCAGGCATGATATCAGTTCTCATGTAGTAGCCGTTGATCGTAACGGGATCCTTATCCATTACATGCTCATAATCCGTAGCCGTAAGCTCGCTCCACCTTGAGTGATAGCGAAGGAACGGAAAGATGTAATCGATCATGTTCTCATCTTCTGTCATGGATGCTTCTATCGCATTCCACTTACTCATGGACCACTCCATGCCGTCGAGTGTCATACGGTTATAAGACTCGCTCTGAGGCTCGCCGTACTTCAATGCGAGAACATTAAAGACAACTACCTCCGGTGTCTCATAGCGAAGCGTATCTTCGAGAAGATAGTAAGACTGCCATGTAAGCTGCTGTGCACTTCCTCTTATGTAAGAAGAGATTCCGTAGTCGCGGTACAAAGCGACAGTAGAGATATTCTCATACACTTCGCAGTCGCCCAAGAAGATAACCTCGTGAGGCTTCTCGTCATCGTAGTACTCCTCGATCATGGATCCCTCGACGACTCCCCTTTGATACTTGGGAACGAGCAGCCTTTGCAGATACCAAAGAGAAACTACCGTAAGTGCTATTCCTGCTATCGTGCACAGAGGGAGAAGCACGTCGCGCTTATTAAGTTCTTTCATACTCTTCATAAGTGCTCCTCCTTATCAGAATTGGTTATATATGAACTGCGAAGCATCGAAGCCCGCACCATATGCGCCGAACACGAGCGTGGATACAAGAAGAACCACGCATACCAATACAAACAACGGATACTTCTGATACAGGAACACACGGATGTCCTCCCCTACCAAAGCCTTGTACAGACTTACGAGGAAGATGAATACGATCGCGATGGCAGCGACCTCATAGTCCGCACTCGTAAGACCTAACTCAAGCAAAGATCCGTTAAAGAGTTTACCGATATTGAATGTATAAAACATCGAGCCGAACATCTTGAAAGTAAGGCCGACATCTCTGTAGCAATCGAAAAGCTTCAGTGAGCTCATGAGAAGGAACGTTCTTGCTATCTCGAAGATGGCATACCCCTTCTTCTCCTTGAGGTGGAACTTGCCGTGGAACTTCGCATACAAAGGCTCAAGTTCCTGCGAAGCCATGATGACAACGAAGTTCATGAGACCCCACACAACAAAGTGCCACGCCGCACCGTGCCAGATACCCGTAGCAAGCCACACAGCGAAACATGAGATGTACACCGTTACTCTCTTTCCTACGGCGTTGCCCAAGTGCTGGCGGGACCATTTCGAGAGCTTGAGCATGGTGGGAGAAACTGACAAGGGGTAGAAGATGTAGTCCGTAAACCACGTTCCCATAGTGATGTGCCAACGGTTCCAGTATTCCTTGATATTCTTGGAGAAGTACGGGAGGTTGAAGTTCTCCTTCACGGTGATGCCGAGCATCTGTGCGATACCGATAGTGATGTCGATACCTCCCGTGAAGTCGCAGTAAAGCTGTGCTGCGTAGAGCATCATTACCACGAATACATACGCACCCTTGTACTCGTCCGGGGACTCGGTAAGAGTCTTCAATGCGATGACGAGTCTGTCGGCTACAACGAGTTTCTTGAAGTAACCCCAGAGTATCCTCATGAAGCCATAGGAGACGTTCTGGAACTCGAATTTCTTAGGCTCATACAGAGTCTGCGAGAGGTCCTCGTATCTGCTGATAGGGCCCTGCACAAGCTGCGGGAAGAACGAGACGAACAGCAGGAACTTTAAGAAGTTACGCTGCGCCTTTATCGTGCCTCTGCAGATGTCGATCGAGTAGGATACAGTCTGGAATGTGTAGAAAGAGATACCCATCGGAACGATGATGTTCACGAAGGATAAAGGCTCGGTCCTCCATGAGTTCATGGTGTCGATGACGAAGTTGGTGTATTTCGTGACCGCGAGGATGCCGAGGTTGATAAGAAGCGCGAGAAGCATGAGAAGCTTTGTGACACGCGCTGTAGTATTCTTGTATTTCTTCTTTGAATCCGTGTCGAAGGATTCCTTGTTGGCTTTAAGATAAGCCTTGCGCTTGGCGTTATAGTCTTCAGTGATTATCGCGAAGACATAAGCTGTCAGTGCGGTGACGCCGATGAAGATTAAGTATCTCGGGTCGGCGAAGAAATAGAAAGCGAGGGACGCCATGAGAAGCAGCGCCCATCTTTCCTTATACGGCGTGAATGCATAGTAGACTAAGATTAGCGCCGCGACGAATACTATAAACGGAAGCGAAGTAAAGAGCATCAGTCTTCCTCAAGTCTTGAGATAAGATCCCAGAGTGCCTTAGCGGAATTGAAGTTCTCGGGAACGAGCTCCTTAGCGGGGATCGCTACATCGAATCTGTCGTTGACCTCAGATACGATCGATACGATATCGAACGAGTCAAGGATCTTGTCGTCGATAAGTGTTGTGCATGTGTCGAAGTCTACGTCTGAGTGCAGGTCCTTCAAGATCTCGATAAGTTCATCCATTGTTCGTTTCTCCTATTTATTAATTTACTTTCCTTCTGATAAAGCAGTCAGGCCCTTGCGGTCCATCTTGCCGTTAGGTGTCAGAGGCAGGCGGTCGAGCTTATGCACCTTGGTAGGCACCATGTAGCGCGGCAACTTCTCCTTGAGGTAGGAAAGGAGCTCCTTCTCCTCAGGCCTGCCCTCATAGTATAACTCAATCCTGTCTTTCTTCTTAAGATAAACGGCACATGAGTTTCTTACGCCCTTTATCGAGTTAACGTCAGCCTCGATCTCGCCGAGCTCAACGCGGTGGCCCATATGCTTGATCTGGAAGTCTTTACGCGATACGAAGACGAGCTCTCCCCTGTCGTTTCTTCTGGCGATATCGCCCGTTCTGTAGATGAGCTCGGGATATCTGTCGTTAAGAGGATTTTGGACGAATGCCTGAGAAGTTCTCTCGGGGTCCTGGTAGTAGCCCAAGGTTACGCATGTTCCTCTCATGCAGATCTCACCCTCGTCAGCAAGCTTGTTGTTCTCATCAAGAAGGAAGATGTCTACATTCTCGAACGCCTTGCCGAGCGGGATGACATCGTCATCCTCGAAGTCACGGTCGACCTCGTAGTACATCGATACACCCGTTGTCTCGGTAGGACCGTAGAGGTTTATGTAGCGCACATCGGGCAGAGCCTTCTTCCACTTCCTGTACTGCTTAATGGGGAATACTTCGCCGCCGAAACCTACGATCTTAAGATACTTCGGTAGCACCTCATCGAGAGCGCCGAAGGCAGAGATCATGGTAAGCGCGGAGACAACCCAGCACAGCGTGTTGATCTTATATTCGTTAAGAAATTCCACGAGCTTTATCGGGAACATGAACAGCGTGTGAGGAACGATGACCGTCTCGCATCCGAGCTTGATCGTAGGATAGATATCCTTGAGCGAAGCATCGAAATAAAACGGTGTCTGTGAACCGAAGACAGTCTCCTCATCGAACTTCATGACATCGCAGAATGACTCGATGTAGTCGATGAGACTTCTGTGGCAGACGGCAACACCCTTCGGGATACCTGTGGAACCGGATGTGTACATGATGTAGCAAGGATCAGTGTCGATCATGGTCGCACGAAGATCGTTAAGCTTAACTTCATCGTGAGTTGTGTCCTTGATCTCGTCCCAGACAAAGATCTTCGCATCGCCTGCAAGCTGCTCGGCATTGGCCTTAGTTGACTCATCACAGATAACTGCGCGGGGCTGCAGATTCTCGAAGATCAGCCTGATTCTCATCTGAGGCATCTCATCGTCGATCGGTACATAGAAGCATCCTGCTTCGAGAGCGGACATGAATGCTGCAATCTGCTGAGGAGTCTTGCTCATGTAGACTGCGACAGGCTCTCTGACGATACCTTCGTTAAGAAGCACCGTACCGCCGGACATTGCCTGTGATCTTAATTCAGCGAATGTGAGTGCCGTCTTCTCATCGCGGAAACTTACCTTATCGGGAAGTCTTGATGCCGTGTTATCAAGATAATCGAGGACTGTTCTTCTCATCAGTATCCCTCCACTTCAAGTGTGTAGTAGTTAACTCTGTTCTGTATAGAATCCTGAGCGATGATGACCGAAGGATCGTACTGTTCTGTATCGTAACCGTGGTCTTCGTGGTTCAGGTCGTTATATGCATACATGAAGTAATAACCTTCGTGATAGTAAGCGTAGCAGGCATCGCAGTGATACCAGATACCGTCGAACTCGACGAGGTTCCAGTAGTGGTTGCACCAGCCTTCTGTATTACGTGTGCAAAGAAGGTTCGGGATGCCGACGTGATCGAGGAATGCACGGCAGACTGAATAGTAAGTGAAGCAGTCACCGTGAAGTGTCGTCATTCCGTCGTAAGCACCGACCGTCCAGTCGATCTTATCTGATGTATCGATATAGTGGATGTTGTTGTGAGCCCAGTTGAAGATTCTGAATGCGATCTCTACGTCTGTCATGGTGTCAGGATCGTAGATGTTATAAAGCTCATTAAGCTGATCGCACAGCTCGTACAGCTCCTCAGGCTCGTGATATCTTTCAGGTCTTACACGAAGATGGAGATTAACCGTAACAGATGACTGATTACCGTTCTCATCAGTCGCGATATAAGTTACCGGGAACGTGGATGAGATATTCGTATTAACCTGTGAATTATCAACTGTGATCTGAGGATTCGGATCGTAGTTATCGGTAACTGTGATGCCGTCAAGATATGTGACTGCCTCACCGACGAATGCTTCGAGATCATGAGCTCCGTAGATCAGAGGAGCCGTATGGTCATCGATTACCGTGAAAGGAACATCGACGATCTTCTCATTGCCTGATGCATCCTTTACGGACACCTGGAATACATACTCACCGCCTGTTGATACATCAGGCTCTGTGACGTATGAGATAGTTACTGCAGCGAGGTCATTTACAGCTGTAACGACCTGATCTGCCGGAGGCAGCTGATCGCAGTAGATAGTCTGCGGGATGGCTTCAGCTGAAGGAGCTGTCGTATCGACAATGTTAAGGATGACATTCTGACGGAATCTCCAGAAACCGATCGCCAGCTGATAGGAACCCGGAACATTGGTGTTGATGCCGGATATGTCAGTGATCATTCTTGAACTTGCTACAGGCTCGATGAAGAAATCATCGAACACGATAGGCGTTCCTGTCTCGATAGTAAGTTCATCACGGATCCTCGAACACTGCTTGGTGTAGTATCCGTATACGAATATCCCTGCGCCGACAGCAATTCCTGCCAGTGCACATCCTGTGTACAAAAGAATCTTCTTCCACTTCAACTTCTTCATCTTACTGTTCTGCCTCGCTTATAACAGTCTGCGTCGAATAATCGAGCATGTCCTGAACAGATTCCGTTGCAACGACAACGCCGTCGGGCAGAGTCTCAGGATCGTAACTGTTGTTATATGGATCGAGCTCGGCATCTGTATACATGAAGATGTACGAGATCTCGGTCATGCTTAAGAAAACACACGCATCGCAGTGATACCACTGACCGTCGATGCAGATAAGATTCCAGTAGTGGCTCGATACATTGATCGGATAGCGCTCGACTGTGATGCTGTCGATGCCCATCGCACCGTACATCGCACGGCACATAGCCATGTAGTTAAAGCAGTCGCCGTACATGGTCGTCAGTGCATCATAAGCACCTGCCGTCCAGTCACACTTATCGGAATCCATCATGTAGTGGATGTGCGAACTAACCCACGCAGTAATTCTGAATGCCTGCTCCATCTGGCTCATTGAATCATCACAGATATCATTCTCTTCGATGATCTGACGAGCAAGCTCATATAGCTCTTCGGGCTCATAGTAACGCTCCGGCTTTATGCGGAGGTGCAATGTAACTGTCGTTGAAGTGGAGTTACCCTGCTCGTCTGTAGCGGTATAAGTAACGGGATAGTATCCTTCCTCAGTTACATTAACAGCTGAAGTATCAACCTCAAGCACAGGGTTCTCATCATAATCATCTTCCGCCGTGATGCCTTCCATGTAGACGATCGCATCGCCTATGAAAGCTTCGAAATCATGCGGTCCATATATAAGCGGAGCCGTGTGGTCGTCGATCACTGTAAACGGCACGTTGATGACCGTCTCGTTGCCGTATGCGTCCGTGAGCTTCACGGGGATATCGTACTGTCCGCCCTCGAGCACAGCGGGCATCTCGTTGGCATAAGAGACCGTTACTGAAGACAGATCCGTGATGCCGGTAACAGTCGTCTCAGGAGCAGGCAGCCCGTCCGTATAGACCGTCTGCGGAACAGCCTCTGCCGCAGGTGCCGTCGTATCAACGATGTTGAGGATGACGTCACGCGTAACCTTGAGATGATCTCCTACGCTGACCTTGACGCCATAGCTTGCGGGCACCGTGGTATCGATACCGGATACATCGGTAACAAGAACAGCATTAACACCTTCCTGTGCGAAAAGCGCAGCGTCGATCGTCGAACCCGCCTCGATCGTAACCACTTCGTATATCTTGGACATCATGTGGTGCACGTAAAGTCTGTAGGCCATGAATACTACGCCCGCAGCAAGCAGCACGACAACAGCTGCCGTCAGTGCTTTCTTCTGACGTGCCCTCTTGATCCTTGCAGGAGTCTTAATCTGCTTATGTTCGCCTTCGTGTCTTCTCATTATTCCTCAATGTCTTCCATCGTTAAGTTAGTAAAATCAAGTCTGTCCTGAACGGATACACTTGCTCTGGGCGGTACCGTCGCACCGTTAAAGTCGTGGTGGTGATCAAGCTCGGAATCGATCTGCATGAATACAAATCCCGATGTATCTGCGAAGTTGCATGCGTCGCAGTGATACCACTGTCCGTCGATCTTGATAAGATTCCAGTAATGAGGAGATGTCGTTATCGGATACCTCTCCACTCTTACGTTCTCGATACCTGCGACATCGAGCATCGCTCTGCATACCGCATAGTATGTGTAGCAGTCGCCTGTATGTGTATCGAATCCGTCCGTTGCTGCGATAGTCCAATCGGACTTGTCTGATGTACCTGTATAGCTGATATTACGTGAAGCCCAGCTGAAGATCCTGAATGCAACTTCAACATCAGTGAAACTCTCGATAGGCTCGCCTCCGAGCACCTGGTTGTAAAGAACTTCTGCGGCCTGCCCGTAAACTTCTCTTCTGTCGAGAGATACTTCAGGCATAACCTCGAGAATGAGGTCGGCATTCTTCGATACGGAATTGCCGTGAGCATCCGTCGCAGTATATGTGATCTGGTACACGCCGGGAGTGTCCGTCTGAACTTCAGAAAGATCAACTTCCACAACGGGCTCGGGATCATAATCATCACTTACCGTGACACCGTCCATGTAAGATGTGCTGCCGCCGATAAAAGCGTAGATGCACTCAGGAACTTCGAGGACAGGAGCAGTAGTATCTACAGTAACCTCGAAAGGAACATTAACCAACGTCTCGTTCCCGTACGGATCTGACAGTCTTACCTGAACGTCATAAGAACCACCTTCAAGAGGAGCTGAAAGTTCATCTACATACGCTACTGTAACGGGAGCAAGATCGTATACATCAGTCACGATATCCTGAACGTCAGGGATATCATCCTGGAAGACTGTCTGGGGAACAGCAGTACCAGTGGGAGCCGTGGTATCGACAACATCGAGGATAACATCGCGTGTAACTCCGAGTGTCTTGACCTTAAGGCCGTATGTTCCGGGCACCATAGTATTGATCTGAGAAACATCCGTGATGAAAGCCGTCGCGGGAATGTCTTCCGTGATGAACAGATCGAGTGTAACGGGATTACCTGTCTCGATAGTCACGTGTTCGTTAACACCGTCGCGGACCTTCGTGAAATACATAAATCCGTAGCCTGCATCGAGCACGATGAAGCCTAACGCGACTACGATGAGAAGCGCATTAAGAGCAGAGAATCCTCTTTTGCCGGAATCACTTCTCAAGCTGCTCGCCGCCTCCGTTAAGAAGATCTATGCCTGTACCGGCATTCGGATAATCACCCGTGAAGCATGCGTCGCAGTAGCACTTATCGGAAGCTGCGGTCTTGGGAAGGCCGAGCATCGCAGGCAGACTGTTAACATCAAGATATCCGAGTGAATCGGCACCTATCTTCTCGCAGATCTGCTCTACTGTGTACTTACGTGCGATGAGCTTATCAGTTGAAGGAACATCAGTTCCGTAATAGCAGGGGTACAGGAACGGCGGAGAAGAGATCCTTACGTGAACCTCGGTCGCGCCTGCCTGACGGAGCATACGTACGATATTGGCGATCGTCGTACCTCTTACGATGGAGTCATCGGTCATTACGACTCTCTTGCCTCTTACAGCAGACTCGATAGGATTAAGCTTAATCCTTACCGCA
>JAEEGJ010012655.1_pt1 | contig 20782 bp, 4 predicted proteins | sample 8958761 | NCBI WGS metagenome assembly JAEEGJ01 (sample SAMN16246546, study PRJNA631951) | gut metagenome | biome: gut microbiome; feature: rumen; material: RS-attached | host: Bos | place: Iran: Karaj | collected 2018-10
CAAGTTCTTCAAAGACAGCACTTTGTTGAACCAAGAGTTCATCAAGGACGCCAAAATCAATGTTGCCCAGATGATGGACGCAGCATCGAAAGGTCTGACTTGCACCGGCTTCAAACGCTATGCTTTGAAAGACTAGAATTTTTAAATTCTATAAAAATGAAAGGCATTCCACTGCGGAATGCCTTTTGTTTTTGCAAGCTGAAAACCGCAATACCGATTGTAATGGCTTGTCAAAAAAAATAGGGGCTTTCCGCCCCTATCTTTTTTATATCAAAATTTGTACAAAGGCAATTAAACTGACTTGCACATTTACCCTTATCTATTCCCGAGTTTAAGCTTTTCCGCCGTGCTCGTCGATATATGATTGTATTTCGACTTGCAGGCGCTCGTTTAATTCCTTCTCTCGCATCCTGCTGATTGCCACCACAATCACACGGTACGGCATGTCATCTTTGTAGATGACTTTATAGTGCTCTGTGGCATAGATATCTTTTCCGCGGATGTCAGCATTCTGTTCGCGCAAGGCTTTTCCGTTGGCAACCAGCGCAGTCCAGAACTCATCCATATAAGCTTCGCGTTCGGCATCGTCCTGGGCAATCAAAGTGGCGAACGGCGTGCCTTCAACGTTATCGGGGTTTATGCCATAGAACCGCGCCATTTTTTTCGACATGTTCAGAATATTCCCTTCAAGGTCGAGTTCTGCAACCATCAAACCGCTGTAGAACGCCATCAGTTGGGCGTTTAGTGTGTCATGACGCTTGGATGCTTCTTCCTGAGTGGCCTGCATCTCCTCAAGATTCTGACGCATCTCCTCCTCGTGCTGCGACAACTCTTCAGCTTGTTCGTTCGACTGCTCAAGCAGGTGTGCATTATGAATATTGGTGTTGACGCTCGACACTACTGATGCAATGTTCTCGCATAGTTTTTCAATGAACTCTATCTTGTACTGCTCAATGTGGTTGTACGATACGAGTTCCATTATACCGAAAATCTCATCGTTGACAATCATCGGCACAACCAGCAGATTGCGTGGCTTTTGCGCTTCTTTTTTGCCCTGGGTGAATGTTACGTAACTGTCAGGAATATCTTCAAGATAGATACATTTCATCTCGTCGATTGTGCGTCCGAAAATGCCGTCTTTGGCAGTAACTTCGGCATTCTCTAGCATTATCTGCTTGCCGTAAGCAATGGCGGCTTTGTTTTCGAATTTCATCTCATCGCTGTACGGGTCTTCCTTCTTGAAATAGATGGCACCCTGCACCACATCAACATACTTGAGCAGTTGCGACAGCAGGTTCATAGCAAAATCTTCAACATTGTCGTTATCCTGACGGATAATCTCGCCAAAGTTGGCCAAGCCGTGCGTTACCCAGTTGCGCTGGTCATCGAGCAGTTTCTTCTTGTCCTCCTCCTTTTTGGCTTCGATAAGACTGTTCTGCATTGTTATCAACGATGCGCCCAATGTATCATCGTCGCTAAGCAGGTGATACTCTGCGTTAAGGTTGCCCTTGCCAATCTCGCCCGCAAAATCGACCGATGCCTGAAGGCTGTCGAACAGATTGTCGAGTGCACCGTTAAGATCAGTTATCTCACTTTCGATCACTTTCCTGTCGTTGCTGTTTTTACTGATGATACCCAGCGACAAGCCTGCCAGCTTATTGTTGATGTTCACAATCGATGCCGAAATGTTACGCGCCACAAGTGAAATCACAAACGATAGAAGTATGAATCCGGCCAAAATAAGAATAACCACATTGATGAACGACCTGTTGGCTTCCGCATAGGCTTCAGTCACTGGCACGGTGGTAAGTAGTTCCCAATGGGTGTTTGCCATATCGATGCGCTTCAGAACCGTAATGGCGGATTTCTTATTTTCGTCAGAACCAACATATATGGTATCAGTCAGCGATTCAAAAACCGAATCGGCAAAGAATGTCTGCTCATCGCCCACTTTATCGATGTTGGTGTTATAGACGAACTTTCCGTTGTCGGCCATCAGATAAATACGCTCACCGGTGTCAGTCTGGTAGTCTTCTATCGCTTTCTCCACATAGCCAAGTGCGAAATCGATGCCAACAACGCCTTGGAACTCGCCCCACAACTGTATTGGCGCAATTATCGATGTTATCAGCATCGAGTCTTCAACGCCTTTGTTGTAACTGTACATATAAGGGTCGAGCAGCGATACACTCATAGTTTCGCGCGGGATGGTGTAGTATGGTTTTTCATAAGGCGGCATATTCGAATTTACCTCAACTTTTATTTCATCGCCCTGGCGGTAGAACGATGGCGAATAGTTGCCGATGGCGGTGGCATCGGGGGCCAGGATGCACTCTTCGTCGCGCTCGTCGATGGAATTAGGTTCCCAAACCGACCATATCGACAGAATATCGCTGTTGTCTTCAATCACCTTGCGTAGCATTTCTGTAAAGGTTTGGCGACGAATACTTTCTTCCATGCCTTCATACTCCTGCATTGTCTGTGCAAGCGACTCGACTATCCCCGCCTTGCCGTCAATCAGTCCGAGAACCTTGTTCGACAGGTCGTTCGATTTTTTGATAATGTCGGTGCTGGCCATATCTTCTGATATGTTTTTCACTTCAATCCCGACATATCCGAGCGATGCCACATATACCAACAGTGATGCTCCAAGGAAATAGAACATCATTTTTCTATGTATGCGTTTTTTGAAAATCATTGCCGTAAGTTTTTAAAGTTTGGTCTTGTAGTTCACGATGTCGTTCAGTTCGGCTCCAGCCGCATCCCACAATGTTTTCATTGTTTTGAACAACCCGGGGATGGCGGTCAGGTTCTTATCGTCATCTATAAGTTTGATGATTTTGTCAATAGAGTTGTAAATATGCCTTATTCCCAGATAGTTAATCTTTGTTTTCAATGATTTTGCCACTGTTTTAAGGCTCTTATAGTTGCGGTCCTTAACCAGACTCTCCATTTCTGAAATCTGTGCCGGAATCTGTTCAGCATAGCGTTTCAGAATGTCGGCAATCTTCTTCTCGTCGTTTTTGTATACCACATTCAGGTTGGTCAGGTCGATGAGCTGCTGCTTGGTCTCGGCCAATTCGGGCACTATCTCCTTTTTCAGGTCATCGGGTATCACGCCCTCCTGAATCATCTGAATCTTCTCTTCAATTTTCTTTTGAGCAGTGATGTCGATGCCAATCTCAACTATTTCGGTTATGACACCATCGGCATCAGCCACAGGAATGAACCGCTCAAGCAGCCAGATCTGTTTCTTGCCGTTGGTGTACAACTCCTCGCTCTCCATAATGTTGCCTTTCAGCAACTCTTCCCAGAAGTGTTCGTGCAGTGTCTGCTCCTTTTCGTCCATTATCACTTCCGATTTGTGGCGCTTGCCAATGAGTTTCTCGCGTTTGCTGTTCACCAGTGCGGCAAATTCGTCGTTCACATCAGTGATGTGCCGGCTTGTGTCGTAGTGTACAGTCGGCATCACTGAGTTGAATCCCGATATAATTGTGGTGAGTTCTTCTTCTTTTTGTGTCGACTCTTCCTGAGTGGCCTGCATCTCCTCCATGTTCTGGCGGATCTCCTCTTCCTGTTGCTCCAGAATCTCAGCCTGCCGCTTCGATTTTTCGAGCAGCTGCGCCGTCTGACCATTGATTTTCACTGTCGATATTGTCGATGCAATGTTCTCCGATAGTTTCTCGACAAACGAAATCTGATATGGCTGCAGCACTTTGAATGAGTATATTTCGACAATACCCACTAAGTCCTTATTGTAGAGTAGCGGGACAATGAGCGCCGATTTTGGCAGTGCCCGGCCTAGTCCTGAACCAATCTGGTCGATGTCAGGTGTTATGTCGCTGATGAATATTGTCTCTTTCTCAAGATAAGCCCGGCCTATCAGCCCCTTGCCCGGCTCAACAAAACCATTGACCGATGCCTTCTCTTTGCTAAAGCCGATGTGTGCCACCAGCTCGGCGCCCTTGCGATCGGGCGGAATAATGTAGAAGGCGCCCATCTGTGAGTCGAGATAAAGTGTCAAGTTTTTGATAATCTCGCCCGCAAGCGTTTTCATATCACTATTGTCGACGCGCAGCACCTTGTTGAACAGGTTGATACCATTCGATGCCCAGTTAAGTTGCCCCTCTTCCTCGCGTCGCTCGTTTTCCTCAATTTTAGCGCGCTCAAGACTGTTTTTCATTTCGATGATGGCGTTGCCAAGCACGTCCTTGTCGCTCAGCGGCGTGAATTTGTAGTTTGAATTGCCATTACCGATGTTCTCGGCGAATTTGGTGACTTGCAGCAGTCCGTCAACCACTTTATTCGATGAGTCAGCCATTTGTCCAAGCTCATCATCGCTGTCGACATCCATCTTCAGAGCATTGTCGACTTGCCCTAACGACAGTTTCCTGATTATGGCGTTCACCTTGTTGATTGGGGTGACAATCTTCATCGAAAGAATGAAGATAATGAATGCCAGCAAGATAAGTCCTACAGCAATCACCTTTCTAACAAACATCAGCGAACTGCTAATCTGTGCGTTCACCTCAGCCACCGATGTGGTTGCAATCAGTTTCCACTGGTTGCCGAGCCCCGCTGGATTGATGGTCAGTGTCGTGCACAGAATGCTGTCGTTACCCATATGATCTTTGATGAAGATGGTTTTTGAGTTGCTGGTGTCAGCACGGGCAATCACTGTGTCGATTTCGGCAAACTGAAGGCCAATAAGGTCCGGGTTATGGTAATCGACAATCATTCCGCTCGACGAAATGATGGTAATCTTCTTGTTGCTAGCCTGGCAAATGGAATCGACCATCAGGCGCAGAGTGTGAAGGTTGATGTCGGAACTGATGACACCGATGGTTTCGCCTTTTCTGTTAATTGGTAGCGCAATTGATGATTTCAGATATTTCTTTGTTACAGACTCGTCCTGGAAGAACGTTGACGGCTCAGAAAACATCGGCTTTTTGAGCCTGCGAACAACGTAATATGGCGACTCAGTGTTATTGTCAGTGTCGTAGTCGAAGAATGTGCTTTTCGACTCAAAGCCATATGATGTGCGATCTGTCCGCAGAAGTTGCCGTCCGTTGCTCACGCCACTCACATAGCTGTTGTCGAAACATATCCAAACGGCGGCCAGCATCGGGTTGCTGCTGCAAGTGCTTTTGATAATGCTTCTAAAGAAACTTTCATTGCTGTCATAACCGCCATCGATGGTTGATTCGATGACCGATTTCAGAGTGACGAGTTTCTTGTACTCGCAGTCGGCAATGTTCGAGAACGTTGTCGAAATGTCTTCAAGCAATGCGGCATCGCGCTTTTCCATTGTCTCAATTATCGATGACCGGAACTGATTGTTGATTATTCGCGCGGCAAAAAATATGACCACTGACACAGTGCCCAGCACCAGTGCAAGCACCCTGTAACTTAGACGGATTCTGACTTTCATATATCTCTGTTTTGTCTATTAACTCACAAGTGGCGGAACCTGCAAATTGCTGACGCAAGTCCCTACCAAACCAAAAAATAAATATCTACATTTTTTTCAAATGTGAAACATCATTTGGCGAAATAGTTGAGAAATAGTTGAGATTTGTATCCGCACATATTGCAACTACATGAAAAACATACCGTTATAATATTACGGCCATCAATCGGCCGTTCTACCATTAGTGCTATTGCAATAGCCGGGATATTGAATATTTTAGCGGCCAATGATAACAACAACTTTTAAAATCATTTTGTATGAAAAAACTATTAAAAATCACACTGTTAGGCATTCTTTCGTTGATTATTGTCGCCATTGCTTGCGTTTGGGCGACATTCGGTTCACTAATAAAGGGTGCAATGTCGGTCCAGAAACTTGACGACGGCATGTATTATATGGAATACCGTGGCGACGACGGTTTTGACGATTTTTTGGAAAATGGCGGTGCTAAAAATTCGCAAGAAGTGATTCTTTACATCAACCAGTTCCTGTCGAAAGGATACTACACCCCGCCAGCATCAACCGACACGATGAATTATGGATGCTCGACACTGACCGCTCGCACTCCCGATGGCGACGTGCTGATGGGCCGCAATTTCGACTATATGACAGCAAACGCAATGATATTGCATGTTGCTCCCAAAAACGGATATGAATACATATCCACTTTTAACACAGAATTCTACGGGTTAGGCGAAGGATGGCTGCCTGAAGGTTTTGTCAATCAATACGTGGCTTTGAGCGGGCTTTTTCTGGCTCTCGATGGCATCAATGAGAAGGGATTCGCCATTGCCGACCTCATGGCAGGCGATGATGCTGAGACTCACCAAAATACGGGCAAACCTTCACTTACCACAACCAGCGCAATTGCCTATCTGCTGAAAAAAGCCGCATCTGTTGACGAAGCCATCGAACTACTCGGCAAAATCGACATGCATTCCGATATAGGCGCCGCACACCACTATGCAATGTCAGACGCATCGGGCAGAAGTGTTGTGGTTGAATACGTTGAAAATGAGATGGTGGTAACCGAGACTCATGCGGTTACCAACCATTACCTGTGTCAACAGAAACTTAATGCAGGTCTGGTTTTTGGCGACACCCGCTACGACATACTCTGCGACCTTTACGATGGTTCACAAGGTATTATGAACGCGCAGCAACTGAATGACGCTGTTTTTTCGGTTGCACAGCAGCCGTGGGGCGAGAATTTCATCGGTGGCACACAATGGACAATGATTATGAATCTCACCAAACCATCAGTTACTTACTACTCGCAGCGAAAATTCGACAAACCGTTCAGATTTGAACTAAAATGTGATTAATAGTTTGGTTGACAGCGAAAACAAGAAAGCCGGCTCAAAGCCGGCTTTTCTTGTTTAGTATTTAACAACTTTCTGCTGCAGAACCTTTGTGTCGGTCACTAAGCGCAGAACGTATATTCCGCTTGGCAAATCGCTGATGTCGATTGTTGCATCAAAGCTATTGATGTCGATGATGCGGATTACCATACCTGACTGCGACAGCAACTCGATTCTGCCACCTGCCATTGAGCCCAAAGCACTGACGCGGAACAAACCGCTTGTCGGATTTGGCACCACAACCAGATTTCCAAGTTCGCCGCCACTGTAGTAAACTGTCACAACCTTGTCGGCATACTCGCGCGTGCCATCGAAATCGACTTGCGACAAGCGGTAGTAGAGTTGTCCCTGCTCAGGCGCATTATCAGTAAACTGATAGTTGAGCAGGCTGCTCGAATTGCCGGCACCGTCAACATAACCAACTGTCACGTAGTTGACACCATCAATCGAGCGCTCAATCTCGAAGTAGTCGTTGTCTTTCTCCGAAAGGGTTGTCCACTCGAGTACAATGCTGTTGCCCGCCTGACGGCCAGTAAAGGCTGCAAAGGTGACAGGAAGCGGGTTGATATCCGGTTCTGGATTTTTAGCACCGAAGGTGAACGGACTGTATGAGGTGACATACGATGTGGTTGAGATGGAATTCACTCCGTCGAACTTGGCAGGCTCGGCCTTCCATTTCCCTTCTGTGAAATGAGCGACCACCAAATCTGACTCTTTACCAGGTGTAATGCCACTTGCTTCGGCATCAGACCAATAGAGCGTAAGCTTGCTTGATTTCCCACCTGGGCAATCAACTAACCATGTCTCAGCCTGGCTAACACGACTCATACCTGCGGAAAGGCCACTGGTCAACGGCTCTTTGCCTGCGACAAGGGTGTACGATGCCGAATAATATGTGGCGTCTGTTGCATCGCCACCTGGCGCTATACCAATCTGTGCAAGGCGTCCATTATTGCCTGTCGGGAATACAAATGGTGTTTTTCCATATTTCCAAATTGTGCCATCGATGTATGAATTGGCACTGGCGCCAGCAACAGGTTTGGCATTTTTGGTAAAGACAAGCGCTTGCCCACCATTGACACTGACAACACCTTTGGTAAGTGTCAGTTTGCCATCAATGTTAATGCTGTTATTGATAGTAACGCCAGCTTTGTCGACTGTCAGATTCTCGACTGTCAGATTCTCGAATTCGCCACCGCTAACACTTTGTGCGGTGCCGCCGTTCAACTTGACAGTTCCCACGAATTTGCCGTTATTGGTAATGTTGCCTGTCACTGACATATCGCTGCTAGCGGTCACAGTTCCCGCGTTCGACAGATTTGCGAACGAGCCGGCACCCGAAACGGTGTGTTCGCCGTCGGTGAAGGCAACTTCGCCACTACCGGTGCTATTGAATTGACCGTCGCAAGTAACATCTTTGTATATTTTCAAAGTGGCACCATCGGCAACATCTACCTTAGCACCTGCCCCAATATTGATGTTTCCGACTTCGGCTACACCCGAATTAACATTTGGCATGTCGATTTTGGTGTCTGCTTTACCGCCATCAAATGTGATTTTATTATCGTTGCGGACAACCACATCATCACTGCTTCCCGGAACGACTCCACTCCACCAGTTGGCCGTGTTACTCCAATTTTGGTTGTCGCCATTGCCACTCCACAGATATGCCTTACTGATAGGTTTATCAATGTCGTAAGTGCTATTGCAACTCTTGACATCATCATCACTATTGATGGTGAGTATGCCCTTCATTCTATCGGCTTTTGGTATTTCAATTACCATTTTGCCGCCTGACAAATCGTCTTTTCTGATTCCTGTAGGTGCCGGGGCCGAGTATGCAACACCATCAAGGCTATAAGCAAATTCATAACCTTTTACGTCAACGGTGCTTGTTTTCGTATAGTCAATCTGCACCAGATTGCCTTTGTACAACTCATTGTCGGCGATTGTGAATTCACCGATAGTCGGGGTTTCGTGAATTTCAATCGATTTACCGCTTACCTGCTCCTGACAACCCTTGTTCTTAACAACGACTTTGAAATTCAAATTGCCGTCGGCGTAACGCAGGGGCTCGCTTGTGTGAATCTGAATCGGGTCGTCGGTGCCATTACCACCAAACTCTTCACACATTGGGGTTTCGCCCTTGTAAATAATGTATGAGTAATTAATGTTTGTGTGTTCAATTGTCACGGTTCCAACCGTATTGTCACAAATGACAGAACCATAGAAATCGTCAGCATTAAATGTAACATCGTCGTAAAATGTTATGACGCGCTTGACATCCTTGCCCAAATCGCCATTTTTCTCAGTTACATGCAATGTGACTTTCGAAGCGGTGAAACTGTCGTCCCATGTGAGTTTGATTTTGTTGTTATCGGCGCTTTCGCCCGTCTTGTCGATTGTGATAGTGCTGATAACATTCTCATCGGCTTCGTCTTTGACAATCCACTGATAGGTGTGGCTGCCGACTTTTTCTGTCATAAACTCAGCCGTTCCATCTGCACGGCATATTCCGAAATTACCAGTGATTTCGGGTTGCGGATAAATATCGACGGCTACATCCTTCGAATTTTCACGATAGCAAACCTTATCGTGCGACTCTTTATAGGTGTTGCGGACCGTCAATGTCACACTATAAGTGGAAGTATTGGTACCGAATTGAATATTTGCAGTATTGTCGGCAGGTGCTATTTCAACATAATCGGAATTATCACTCCACGTGTAGGCGTCTACCTTGTCGTCGGCTGTGACTGTGTAGACGCGCTCGTCACCCATTCCGACTGTTCCTGCACCATCGATAACTGGTTTGGGATTGTAGAGAACATTCACATTTGCCTTATTGTTGCCGGCAGGCATACCATCTTCGCTACCGTCTTTCATTCCGGTTATTTCAACCACATACGGCTGGGTCGAATAGCCGTCGGTTCTGCCGAACTTGGCGGCCAAATCGCTGCCGGTGAGTGCTATCACACCTTCGCTGTCAGTAAATTTCGGACTTGTTACGGTTACCGATTTGTTCTTTTCCTTATCGGTTATCTTGTAAGTCACAGTGTACGGGCCACCCATGCCGGTGAAATATACCGGGATTGCGGTTGCATCGGCGTCACCATCGCAGATATATGTTTCATCTGTCTGGTTTTCTTCGGTTTTGCTCAACAACCGCGCAGTGCTGTTGCTGCTGCCTAACGTATATTCTTCGTACTCTGAAATTGTTAAGGCTGCAGCGGACAATATTATTGCTGTCGGAATTGAGCCGCTGTTGTGCGAACTTTCTATTATTTCCCATTCGGTGCCCTTCTTACCTGCTATTTTCACACGTTTGAGCATCGAAGCATTAATTGTAGTGAATGTGCGTGAACCTACGCGAAGGCCCAATTTGGCTGTGGCGCCTGTCGGACCCGACACTGTCCATTTTTCGGTGTTGCTCATGCTGGTAAACGGCCATACCACATCAAAGCTGTATGTTCCCGAATGGAATGTCACAGTGTAGTCACCATTCACAGACACGTTGTTGAGTTTTGTCAGTGCGTAAACTTTGCCCACCGACTCGTCAAGGCCGCCTATCGGGAAGTCGCGGTTATCGCCTGCATTCAATTTCCATGTAAGCGGACCAGCCACAAACGACGTTGCGCCCGGACGGGTAACTGTTGCAGTGCGCACCAGAGTGACGCTTGTGTTCTCGGCTGTATCAATCAAGCAACCATTGGTGAATTCCAACGATTTATTGATAATTATACCTGCTTCGGTGGCCGATTCGGCACGAACAATTTCAACGTCGCTTGGGTTGTTGATTATCACGCGGTAGAACGACTCGTTGTTGCCCGAAAGAACAATCTTCTGCCGGTTGGTTCCATTGAATGTGACAATCGACCTGTCGTTGTTTGAACCTGGCAAGAAACCACCATCACCAGTGTTTTCATCAATCCAGTCGCCCTTCATATAAATAGGTGTATTACCAAAAGCAAGTTTAGTTCCGTTTCTGATAACCATACTCTTGTTGATATACTCACCATACTCTTTTGTCAGCGTTTTGGTGCCGCCGCCTGAAAGAATCACATTCTGCAATGGCAAAGAGACGTGACCGACAACTGCGTTTGGCAGTTTACCATCGCCGCCGGCAAATTCGACAATGCTTCGCTCATCGCTCAAGAATGTTGTAAAGTTTCCGGCCGGCATCTTATAATATTTGTCGCCTTCTGTTTCAACAGGTTCCATAATCAGTTTTCCTGTACCATTGACACGGCCGAAATTGCTACCCACAGTATTGCCCAAATTCAAAACGCCCATTTCTGTGCCATCGTCGAATGTCAGACTGTAAGCGTTTGTGTGGCTGCGCTTTACATTTACAACATCACCCGGAAGAATATGTACAGGATTGCCATCTATTTTATAATCAGCAGCCACATCACCCGTATCATCATAGAGCCAATGCTCCACGCCGCTTCCATCTATATAATTCCATGTTTTGGGGTTGTCCCAATCACCACCACCATCGCCACGAGTGTAAAGAACCGGACGTCCGGTGTAAATACCTGCGTTGTCTTCTGCATTACTGCCAACAACACCAACTGTGTAATCGCCTGCAATATGACCAAACGGCTTGAATGTCACGTTATTCGTTCCAATATTCGCCAATTCCGAACCGGTTGTGCCATCACCACGAAGGTCAATCCACTTATACTCATCACTTCCGCCATAGTACATGTATTCGGGGAACAACGTGTCGCTCGTTCCTAATAGTTTTTCAGCCGGATAATAGTATGTCTGGGTTACAGAGAAATCCGTAGGCTCTATCGAGAAATTATTCCTACCATCTTCGCCAAAGCCTTCGGTTGTAACCATCCAATAGTACTGAAGCCACTTCGACGGGTCGAACGTCAGATTATTGTGAAGCGAATTAATGGCCTTGACCGTGATAGAACGGTTGTCCTTATCGTTGGCAGTAAAATCGTAGACAGCCGGCGTGTAGTAGCGGTTGCCTTCATACATAACACCTATAGGAAGAGTAAAATTCGACGCATCTTTTTGTACGTATTTGGTAACGCCCTTGTCTTCATGCTCACCGTTGAGACGAAGCATGTGTGTTCCGTCGAAGGTGCCGCTTACGCTCTCAACCGTGGCATCTTTACCAAGAATCAGACTGTTACGATTAATGAAGAGATTTGCCCCTAATCTAATCTTATTGCTAATGCGAACATTTGTGTTCAAATGAACTTCGTTCGGATTGTTAACGGTTATTGCTCCGATTGATTCCAGACTGTTGCCTTCAATATACTGTACATCGTCGGTGCGGCAGAAATTTATACCGCCGGTGCCTTCGAATCCACCGTAATAGATAAGGTTCCCGAACAACGAAATGACATTGCCGTTGTCGGTTACAGTACCTTCTCTCTGGGTAAGATTGCCACCGACACTTATACTTGAGTGGTTAGACAGCAGCGTCAGGTTGCCTTCGATTTCTACCGTGTTGAACTGCGTTGCCGAAGCGTTGGCTCCTTCATAAGTCATGTCGCTGCCGACAAACTTGGTCAGTTGCGTTGTTGTTCCAAAGTTGAATCCGGCGCTGATACCCGAAATGTTCTCGTTGTTATAGTTTCTAAACGCCTTGCGGATTGTCAGGTCATGGTTACGTGCATTAAACACGCCTGTGTTGTTGATTGTCAGTTCATTGACATCTAATGCCGTGTATGCGTTAAGTGTGGCGCCGTTGGCCACTTCGATATTGTTCAGGCTTGACGGAATATACACTTTCTGCGAGCCGCCACCAACAATGATTGTACCGCCGGTGCAATTCATAATGTCGGACTCTATGAATATGTCGCCATAGCCTTCGTTGCCATTACCATTCATGACCGTCAGAGTTCCACCCTGCATGTCAAATTCACCTGACTCCAACACTTCAAATGCTGCGAAATCTGTAAGCCAAAGGACACTTCCACGATTTCTGCCTTGCACTACCACATCACCGCCATACTGCTTCCAAATAAGGCTGCCAGTGGTTTGGTTTTGAGTTCTGCTGATTTGCCCGATAACATTCAATGTGCCGCCGCTTATCTCAATAGTCGGTTTGCCATCGGCAGTGTATTGAATACTATTGTATTTGCTTGCTGATTCGCCAGTTCCGACTATTAACTCACCACCTGAGATTTGAATTTTACCTTTCAGACTAATTCCTGTAGCGTTACCACCCGTTGCGACCTTTGCCTTACCTGATACTATCGACAGACATGCTTCTCCCGGAATAGTTAGCGTCTTGTTAGCTGTGAGTTCAACTTCGCCTCCGTCACCTATCTCTACAACAAATGTGCCCTTAACCAAATCCAGAAGAGCATTGCTATTGGCAGTATTAATCTTCTTTGTTGTTTTAAGAATCAACTTGTCATCTATTGAGTTTTTGTTGCAAGTGAGCATGTTAAGTGTCAGATTTTGGCTGCTCCTGATACGCGAGTCAGTTTTACCAACAAACTCTGTATTAAACTTATAATTGCCACTTTTAGCCATAAATGTGCCATCGACAATCAAATCGCGGCCAATCTGCAAAAGATTGGTAGTTGAGTTTGCGGCAGTACCGGCAGCAATCATTGTTGCACCTTCGGCTACAATCAGGCTGTCAGCCACCTTGATAGTTTGTTGATTAGCCGAACCATTTTCATATACTTCAAACCTTCCGCCATTGGCGATAATAAAATCCTTGTGAATGTCGATAGTGAAACTGCCTGTTGGATTTGTGCGTGCGCTACCGCTGATTTTAAGGCTGTCGAAAACTGTGACATTGGACGCGGGCATGCCTATTTCATTCCCCGTCGTGCCACCGCTTATGAGCAGATTACAGTAATTTACCAAGGCCGAACCATCGATTGACTCGGTTGGTATTGTATATCCATTACCATAATACTCAACCGTACCACCAAACTCGCCATTGAACTTGCCGAAATCGCCTTCGGGGAAATATGGCGACGACAGACGCAGTTTTCCGGCGCCAACCGACTCATCGACATCAACAATAGGTGCTTTGAAATTGTTGTAATTTGTCAGGTCGAGCGTTGAGCCCGGTGCAATATCAAGACTTGCGCACTCACCGCGCGAACCAGCGTAATCGTCAGGAACAGATATTCTGACAACACGATTGTTTGCTTCATCGCCAATATATACAGGCGTGGTTTCCGACGGAATGCAACCGCATGGGTCACCATTGGGTGATTCCGACCAAGTGTTAACATCGAACCAATCCAGAGTGTCGGCAACAACATTCGAAGTGTACAGCGGTGTGCCGTTTGAGAACGACGTCGGCAAGCCACAAGTGTAGTAGCCGGTAGCGGTCGTCACATTCGGGTCGAAGTAAATGCGACGCTCATAAGAGCTGTTTGCCGTGCCATCCAAATCCACGAAATTGGTTCCGAACTGCTGCCATGTCGAGCCATTGCGGCGAGCCGGCACCCAGGCTGCTGTTGAACCTTCGGAAAGACTCGGTTTACCATCTTCGTCATACCAGAAATACTCTTGTGATAGGCTTGCACCGCTGAATCCACGCTCATCGGTAATCCAGTAGCACTTGAGTGAATTGGCATCGCGGAAAGCCTGCCCAAACACCGGCCGCGACGTAACACTACCGTATGTGTCGGCAGTAGTGTATTTAATGTTGGCCGGGGTGTAGTAAGAATAACCTTCGCTTGATACAAAACCAAACGGGAATTTGAATTCGCCATTTGTGGCAAACACTTTTGTGACGCCGCGGCTGCTTGTACCCACTGTGCGAATCATTCGGGTTGGACCGAACGCACCTGTAACTGTGGCTTCCGAACCAAATTCCAAATTGCTGCCGCCAATGTTTAACTGTGTCTCGCTAACAAAGTTAAGGTTGCCGGTAATTGTCAGTTTTGTCTGACGTCCGGCATTGGTGCGGTCGGCAAGTTTCAACTCGCTGCCGGCGTCTATATCGACATAACTCAGTTCGCCTGTGCCTGTGCTATAGATATTTTCACCCTTAATCACCATCTTGCTGCCGCACGAACTGCACTTTTCATAAGTTCCGTCAACTTCAACATCGCCCAGCATTGTGTAAGTTCTGTTGCTGCCGCCATCTCTCATTGTAGCTCTGTTGGCCAGTTTGAACAAGCCTCTGACCGTAATGTCGTTTTTTATCGCCACATCGGCACCTTCGGCAAATGTCAAATTATAAAAACCGGCACTTGCATCACTACTGCTGCAGGCAACTGTTCCGGCAACTGTCAACTCGCCACTGCCATTCATAATAAACTCGTTTTCCGACGTGCCGCCACCTTTGGTGTAAACTGTTGAACCACTTTCGATATTCAAGTTTCCTCCGACAGTTACAGGCAAGCCCTGACAATCGAAAACAACACCATTTTCGATTGTCAAATCGTTTTCTACAATGGTTGACGCAGTAATATTACATTGGTATTTATTATTGAGATATTTTTTGTTAACGTTAGCAATATAGTGTCTAGCATAACTCTTTGGTGCAATTTCAGGGCTGTTACGAAGTGTCAGCTTATACAATGGCAACTCTGTAGCAATTAAGTAATTAGGTTTACTTTCATCTTTACCGCTTTTCATAGCAGCACCAGTGTTTATTATAATTTCACCGCCTGATATTTTTCCGTTTTCAGGATTTGATTTCACCATAAACGCACCTTCTGGTCCAGCCGAACTAACAATCAGTGTGCCTCCAGTCATCTTAAACGTGTAGGAAGCCTCTGGCATAAAGAATACTGGTGCACCAGTGTTCAATTCTCCACATCCGTCGAATGTGACGGTTCCGCCCGATTGTACATACGTGGTTAAACCATTTAGGGCAAACGCGCTTGGACGGAATTGCGCGCCACGCAAAGTTCCGCCTTGTATATCAATATACGAAGAACCGACAAAAGTTATACCAGAACTACCACGTGCATCAAAATGGCCGTCTTTTATAATGAGCCTTCCTGCAGGAATAACTGAAGCGTATGATACCGTTGTCTCTGAGAATGTTGTCCAAACCTTAACATCTCTGCCATTCAAAACCAAACTGCCCCTTTCAGGAATATAGAAACAATCCAAACCATTATTACCATCACCCTTCTCTGACAGTGAGCGAATAAAAACATGGCCCGTAAGTTCAAGCGTTCCGGCTCTCAACCACAACGGTTTATATAAGATTACAGGATTGGCCGGATAAGCCACACCGCTTCTAAAACCTTCAGGGTTTGCATTATTTGTGGCGCGCCCTAAAAGGCCAAAAAATCTTTCCGCCTTTGAGAACAGTGTCACTTTATATTTGTCATTAGAGCCTTTGTCTATAATGAGTTGGCTGATATTGGTTGTGCTGTTACACTTGAAATCGACATTGCTTTCGCCTACAAACCTCAATATTCCGCGACCATCCGTTTTTTCATCATCCATTGCCGTTGCTATTGAATAATCATCCCAAAGCCGTTTGGTCAGTCTAATTATACCATCATTAATAAGATCGCCGCCTACCTGCAAAGTATCGGCTGAAGCCAGATTGCCTTTTCCTGACTCGTTAGTGATTTTTCCACCACTGCCCACATTCATATTGCCGCCAACATGAATCGACTGATTTTCGGCGGTATAAATAATTTCGCCGTTTTCAAGTTCGAAATAGCCGTTTATCTGCAACTTATGATTATTATTACTCGGCAGTTTCACCTCTGCACCATCTTCCAAATTGATAATCAAATTATTAAACTCAGTCTTACTCAACTCGTACTCGCCCGAACTTGAACCGCTGAACTCGGTTGTGCCACCGCCCGGTGCCATAAACAAATCGGTATTAAGAATGCCAGTAGGGAACGCTCCATTATCTTTTATAACCAATCTGCCCTCACCTGTAAGATTGACAATAGAAACATCTGCACAATCGGGATTGATAACCAATGTGGAAGTCTCGTTTTTGAGAGTTACCGAACGGGCTCTTACACCAGCACTTCTTCCGGTGATAACACTTCCTGGCAAAATCACAACATCGCACCGTTCGTTAGGTGCTTGTGCGCCTTCAGCCGGCTGAGTTGAACCTGCCGAATTGGTTGTCCACGAAGACGGACTATCCCAATTGCCTGAGCCAAACGAGTAAAGAGTTACTGCAGCCGGGTATTCACATGCCGTCCAAACGCCATTTATGTTTTCATCTGTAATGCTAAAATGTTGGACGAATGGGCTATTAATCTGAGCACCATCTTTTTCATAAACACTGCTGCCATGGAATACTGCCCAATAGTCTTTGCTGCCATAATCCAACAAGTCATCGGCTGCGGTGTAATTGAATGTCATGGTGCCAGTGAAATTTTGGTTGCTGCTGATTGTCCAGTAGCGGCGCAAGTCGGTTGCCTTGCCCAACAAAGCTTCACCTTCAACTTCCACAATTATGCTATCGCCTATCGCTACGGCTTCACCGATATTAATTGTTGCCGGTGAATAACTATACAATAATGTACCTGCACTTGTCAGACTGCTAGTACCAACAGGAGCTGTTAAGTCCAAAGCCGCATAAGCTGCATCAGCAACAAAAATGTACTTGCCTTTTTTGCCGGCAACCACCATGTGGTTCTCATCGAATGTGCCCGAACTGAACGTCTCTTTAACAATCAACGGATTACCGTTCAGCACAATGCGACCGGCGGCCCAGTTGAGTGCGCCTGTTATCGTAACCGAATCGTAAATGGCTATGTTCTTACCAGCCTCGGTACTGAGTGTCAGACCATTGCCATACATACCTGGGAACATTGCCGCGCAAGTGGCGTCGTAAGTTACCGCACCCGGGAATTTCAAATACTTAGCCTTCACATCGGGGTCGTTCTTCAAACCGGAAATTACAACACCTTCAACAAAACTTATGTTGCCCTGAGTACCTGTGAATTTAGCCGTCGGACCGAATGTGATTGTGTTGCCGGCAAGGTTTAGATTGCCACCTTCGGCAACTTTCATCGCGCCTTCGAGTGTAACATCGCCAGCCACTGTCAGCGTGTTGCTTATGGTGAGTGTGCCTGCGGTTACGTTGATTTTTGGTGTAACCCCATCATCCCATTTCAAAATGCTGCCAACCGTATTCCCACTAATGGTCGCATCGCTGTTCACTTGCAATGGATTTTTCAATGTCAGAGTTTTGTCACTGGCAATGACTATTGTCGCACCATTTCCTGCTGTCACAAGATTACGGATTGTTATGTCATCGGCAATTGTAAGATTACCTGTTTCATACACCGCTACCACTCCATCTAAATAACCCGTGCCAGATATTGCTGAATTGCCAGTTACTTTCAGTGTGTCGCAACTCGAATTGTTAAGTTTTAAAGTTTTGCCACTGGCTATTTCCAAAGTGCCCGATTTTAACACGGCTATACCGTTGAGATTTAGACTAGTAACTTCGGCGGGAGTATTAAGGTTAAATGTACCTCCATCAACAACCAAATTCCTGATTGGTTTGTTACGCTCATAACTGAATACTCCACCTTTTACCTCAATGGTATCAATGCTCATATTATTAGTGGCATTGACCAATGTAACATCAGGATAAGTCGTAAGTTTAGTTCCTTCTACATATTGTTTGAATGTAACATTGCCTGTACCTGTAATAACACTACCTTTAGGAAATCTTGCAGTGCCATTGAATACAAACTCTCCACCAACCATTTCAATATCACCACCATCAATTATCATTTCACCTGTTCTGGTTATATTCCCATTAACAGTGAGTGTTTTTCTACTTTCAAATAGTATTTTAGAGAATTTCAATGTTGCAGTTCCTGTTCCTTCAGTAACCTTCAACGTAGCATTACCCGTAACCGTTAGCGGATAACTGTTATTAATTTGAAAATCCTTGCTACCAGGTATTTCCATTGTGCCGCCAGCAAGTGTTACACCGTTGTCAACTGTGATTTTGTTTGTCGCTAAATATGTGCCGCCCTTGATAGTAAGCGCTTTAACAGTTTTATCACGCTCACTTTTAAAAGTATTAGCACATACTACAAGGTTCGGACTATAGTTATTACTATTACCGCTTACAGTTACATTACAATAAGTTGTAATAGTATCTGTAATTGTTGCCGATTCAAAAGCCCTTTGTACTTCCAGATTACCATCGCCCCTAATTGTGAATCTTCCGGCGGCCTTCACACTTTTTTTATCGACAAATGATATACCACTATTTATAGTTACAGACGAACTATCAAGAGCATAAATGGCATATTCTTGACTGCCATCGCCAGTCACCTCCACTCCAGAAGCGTTCACTATTAAATGTGCCTTTGCTTCCAATTCAATTGCTGCGATAAAAATATTATCACTATCAATGACAAGTGTATCTCCTGTTTTTACAATTAAAAGGTCGCCCCCACTAGATACTTTCAAACCTGTAGGTTGGGGTGACGTCCATGTGTCAGCTGCCGACCAATTGACTTTTTTCCCTTCTCCTTTGGTTTCGTAAAGTTTGTGTGCAGCCTTTGCAGGCTGATTTGCAGTCGCCCCCCACCACGAAGTTGCCCACACCACCTCACTGCTACCCAATATGATAGCCAAAACCGCAAGACCAAACAATCTTGCTTTCTTCATTACTCCGAAATTCAATGCTAACCTTTTCATAGTCAATTCTCCCTTAATTTTCAAGTCTGCAAAGATACCTATATAAAATGTTTTAGCATTCCGATATACGCCTTATAAGCAAGATTGGTTCTTGTTTTTTTGATAATCGGACAAAAAAATGGGACAAAAATCGGTTCTGATTGTGCTAAGAGAGTATGCCGCGCAAATGTTCCTTATCGAGTTGAAATAGAACAGATTTCAACGCTGATTCTTTGTATAAATATGTCCGAGTCTGATATGTAATTGAGCATAAAAAGTAATGACTAAAATCAATATCACTTAACACTATGTATTTTCAATCTAAACAAAAAAAATGCCGACCTCAACAGCCGGCATCCCTATCGTAAGATAATGAAAATCAGATTTTTGCCAACGCTTGTTCCAAATCGGCAATAATGTCCTCAACATCCTCAATACCAACCGAGAAGCGGATAAGATCGGGTTTGACACCGGCCTCAAGCAGTTGCTCGTCGGTGAGTTGGCGGTGAGTGTGGCTTGCCGGGTGCAGAACACAGGTGCGGGCGTCGGCAACGTGAGTCACAATGCAGGCCAGCTGCAGACTGTCCATGAAGGTGATGGCCTTCTCACGGCCGCCCTTCACACCGAATGTAACCACTCCACACGATTGACCATTCGTGAACTGCTTCTGAGCCAGTTCGTAGTACGGACTCGACTTCAGACCCGAATAGTTAACCCAAGCCACTTTCGGGTGTTTCTCAAGATATTCGGCCACAGCCTGAGCATTGGCGCAGTGGCGCGGCACACGAACGTGCAGAGTCTCGAGTCCCAGATTGAGCAGGAACGCGTTCTGCGGTGCCTGAATAGAGCCAAGGTCGCGCATCAGTTGAGCGGTTGCCTTGGTGATGTATGCACCCTTGCCGAAAGCCTTGCTGTAGGCCAGTCCGTGGTATGACGGGTCGGGCTCGGTCAGGCCGGGGAACTTGTCGCGGTGGGCTTCCCAGTCGAAGTTGCCGCTATCGACAATGCAGCCGCCCACGTTGGTTGCGTGGCCGTCCATATATTTGGTGGTAGCGTGAGTCACAATGTCGCAGCCGAACTCAAACGGGCGGCAGTTGATTGGCGTCGGGAATGTGTTGTCCACAATCAATGGAACGCCGTGCGAGTGGGCAATGCGGGCGAATTTCTCAATGTCGAGCACGCTCAAAACAGGATTGGCGATGGTCTCGCCGAACAGGCATTTAGTGTTCGGGCGGAAAGCCTTGCTGATTTCCTCTTCCGAAGCGTCGGGGTCGACAAATGTGCATTCGATGCCCAACTTCTTCATTGTCACGGCAAAAAGGTTGTATGTTCCGCCGTAGATGGTCGATGACGAAACAAAGTGGTCGCCAGC
>JAEEGJ010012656.1_pt1 | contig 20778 bp, 14 predicted proteins | sample 8958761 | NCBI WGS metagenome assembly JAEEGJ01 (sample SAMN16246546, study PRJNA631951) | gut metagenome | biome: gut microbiome; feature: rumen; material: RS-attached | host: Bos | place: Iran: Karaj | collected 2018-10
GCCGTACCGACGACATTTTCCGATTCTTTGCAGGAATGCAGGAGGAGGTTCACCGCGCGGCCATCACCTTCCACCGCAACAAACGCTCAAAAGCATTCCTTGTGTCAGAACTCGACGGCATTAAAGGCATCGGCGACAAAACCAAAGAGGCTCTCTTCGGCGAACTGAAAACCGTTGACGCAATGCGCGCCGCGTCACTTGAAACGCTCGAGAAGATTATCGGCCACGCCAAGGCCGAGGTGGTTGCAAACTACTTCCGACAGGGGAAATTGGATTTATAAAGCCGTAGTCTATTTGTTACAAATCAATTAGTTCGCTCGATTCGGAAATATGATAAATAGAATAAGACAGATTGTAAGTTTTATAGTATTCGGATTGGTCACTGCGGCTTGCAGCACCTCAATGACTGACTATTATGATATTGCCATTTATTGCCAGGAAACTGAAATTAAAATAAAGGTTATAAAGGACGAATTCTCCATAACACACAATGACGGACCGTATTACTACGATTATGCAGATTTTCTTTGGCATTATATAGGTGCTGAAGAATTCGAATCGTCTATTTTCAATGCAAATGCCTTGGTGGTGTATGAAATAGAAAATCAGCAAATTGTGGATTCAATAATGTTTGATAAAACAAATTGCTCAACAAAAAACTTAATGTTGCCTCAAAACTATAAATATAGGCTCGCGGAAGATTCACAAGAAGGGACAAGAGAACACCACTACTCTTATAAAATCACAGAGGAATATTTCAGTTCCGATTACTATGAAAATCCATTGTTTACGGAGCAGGATGACAATTTATATTAAACAATTCTAAAATGAATAACTCTAAAAGTAAGTCAATTTTATTCATTTGTTGCGCAATCATTCTTTTCGTAACATCTTGTGTTAATGACGAATACTATTATTATAATGTCACTATTCATTGTAGAAAAATTAATGTTGAATTGAAATTAATATCGAAGGACACTTCTATAGTATGTAAAGGAGATTATTGTTCTGATACGGATGTTTTTTTCGTGTGGAAATGCGAAGACTGGCCTGAACCAATCATTTTCGAATCAGACACTCTATTGGTATATAAGATTGAGAATGAGCAAAAAGTTGATTCGCTGCTGTTCGTTAAATCAAATTATTCAAGAAGAAATTTGCTGCTTCCCCAGAATTATAAAGAACGCGAATCGAGTTCGCGTAGCGATGGTACAAGGTATGTCCATATTGATTATAAATACAACATCACCGAAGATTATTTTGCCTCTGACGATTATGTAAACCCATTATTAGATTAACTGGTTTAAGTTCAAAAATCTCGATAAATCGGCTTTCAAAACAAATCTTATTGACTATATTTGCAATCGGTGTTGTGCCGACGGCATGCAACTTCAGCGCCTTATGAAAAATAACCGTACTTGAGAAGTTGAAGTACAATTAACCAAAGAACTGAAATGAAAATTAAAGCACTAACAGTCAGCCTCTTTATGCTTGGCGCAATAGGGGCTTCGGCGCAGATTCTAACTGGCGATTCATTTGCCAAATACGACCTCGACAAATACGATGGCAAGGCCGACCACAAACATCAATATGTGGAGGCGGCAACTTCGTTGAAATCGAAATTTGAACTTGACAAAAACGACCAACTCACCTACAGCAACGTTATTGAGTGCGCCGGTATGGACAAAGATAAAATCTACGACAACATAAATGGCTGGTTTACAAAAACTTTTGCCGACAAAACGGCTGCAGTTCAAACAAACAGCAAAGAAACCGGAGCGTTGATTGTCAATGTCAACATCAAGAACGTTGTAACCTTCCCACACCAAGTTGTAAGTGTGAATATGATTGTGAAAATCAACATTAAAGATGGCAAGGCAAGGCTGACCACCACCATCAAGGATTATGTGATTAACTCGGGAACTTCTTGGACTTCAAAGAAATGCTATCCGTTCTACGACGAGCAAGACCCTCTGCGTAAAAAGATTGGCTCAAGCGCATATGTTGCCAGTTGCGTATTCACCGAGATAGTTGAAAAACAGTTGACTGAGGCCGCAAAACCAAAAGTTGAAACTCCGTCTTCCGATGACGACTGGTAGGATTTTGTCAAACACACATAACAAGGGTTGCCCGCTGAGACAGCCCTTTTTTGTTATGACAATTCCGCTGCATTCCCAAAAAACGGCATCTCTGACTGAAATGACAAAACAACTATATTTGAATTCCGTTATCACAGCAGACAAATTACGGGGAAATGATAGATGTTTCGGATAACAAAATTTTGAAAAACACCGATAACCACATCTATTTTGCAATATAGTCATTAAAAGAACGTATAAACTTAAAATGAGAACAAAATCACTTACTGGAATAATAGTTTTTTTGTGTTTGCTAATAAATGCATGCACCGAGGAATATAACCTGCAACTCCATCCCGAGACTAAATTGGTTATCGATGCTGAAATCACCAACGGCAAACCTCCATATTACACCAAATTGGGATTGAGTGGCTCAACTGAAAGTGATTTAAATCAATGGGTTGACGATGCTCTCATTATCATATCCGACGATGAGGGCGTTGTTGACACCCTGATTCCTGCTGCCGATTCTATATGGAGCCACTACACACGATATACAACCCAATCAGGTGAAGATTCGATTGTGTGGTTTCCAATCTATGACAATATAGGCGTAATCGATTCAATGCTTGTTTATGACCACAGATTGTCAACTCAATGTTATTTTCAGACTACAAAACTGCAAGGCAAGGCTGGGCATACTTACTATTTGAAGGTTGAATGGCGCGGACATACCTACACATCGGAATGCACAATGCCGAGTGCCATTAAAATTGACACCATAACACATCGGCAAGCCGATAAATTTACTGACGGTGCTGTTGGAGAAATACCATACGTATGGTTCCACGACAATCCCAACGAGGACAACTATTATGTATTCAAAAAAGGGGATGGGGAAGAACCTCTTCCGTTCTCAAACGGTCAATATACGTGGAGCGTGAGCATTATAAGCGACGAATTATTGCAGCCCGGCTTTAAGGGTATGGACCTTTGTGGCGGGGTTTCAACAGAAGGTTGGAGAAAGGACAGTTGGTGGTTTGAAAGATATCCATCACAAAAGCTGATGATGTATTCCGTAACCAAAGAGGTTTACGATTATTACAATTCGCTGATAAACCAAATCCGTTACGACGGCGGAGTTTATACGCCGGCGCCAGCCTCGGCGCCAACCAACATCAAAGGTGGTGCTTTAGGTGTGTTCAACGCGGCATCGTTCGACTATGAGTACTGCTTGTTGAGCGAAGAAGAATATAACGAAAAATACAACAGGTGGTAAAATGAAAAAACTGATTCTTACACTGATAGTTGCGGTATTTGCGGCGACCTCTTTTGCACAAAAGGCCACCATACACGGCACCATTACCGATGCCGCAAGCGGTGAGACAATGATTTCGGCCACCGTATATTGCCCCGAACTGGGCATTGGCACTGCTACAAACAGTTACGGGTTCTACTCGCTCACTTTGCCCAAAGGCCGCCATACGGTTGTGATTTCATATTTAGGTTACGATAACATCAGCAAAGATGTTGATGTTGAAAAAGATATGCGCCTCGACATTAAACTGAGCGAAGCACGAAACGAGATTGGCGAGGTGGTGGTTACGGGCGAGAAGAACGCCCGCGAGATGAGCACCACCAGCATTGCGCAGTTGCAGCCGAAGCGCATCACAATGGTGACATCGGCTTTGGGCGAGCCCGACCTGCTGAAAACACTCCAACTGATGCCCGGCATTCAAGCTGTGAACGAGGGCGCATCGAACCTTTACGTGCGTGGCGGCTCCTACGACCAGAACCTTTTCCTGCTCGATGAGGCGCCAGTCTATAACCCCACTCACGCGCTGGGCTTCTTTTCAACCTTCAACACTGATATTCTGAAAAATACAACCGTCTATAAAGGCGTTTATCCGGCGCAGTTCGGCGGGCGGCTCTCGTCGGTTGTCGATATTGCAATGCGCGAGGGCGATATGAATCAGTTTCACGCCACGGCAAACATCGGTCTCACCGCTAGCGGCCTCACGCTCGAAGGCCCAATTGCCAAAGGCAAGGCGTCGTTCATTGTGTCGGGGCGCGGAAGTTACGTCGGCCTCTATCTGAAAGCCATCGACAACACCGACGACAAAATCAACTTCTACGACCTCAACGCCAAGCTGAACTGGAACATCGACAGCAGCAACCACGTCTATCTGAGCGCCTACACGGGGGCTGATGAGTTTCTGTGCTTCGCTCTCAACAACAAGAACCACCTGGAGTGGGGCAACACCACCGGCACACTGCGCTGGAACCACATTTTCAACGCAAAACTGTTCTCGAACCTCACGCTCTACGGCAGCCAGTACAACTACAAATACTCAATTTGGGAGGATGTGCGCCGTTTCGACTGGACGGCCCGCATTCGCGAGATGGGGCTGAAATACGATTTCACCTATCACTACGGCCGAGGCAGCAATCTGAAATACGGTGTGGCGGCCATCTACCACCACTTTGAGCCGGGCCGCGTGGCTCCTCAAGATGAGAAGTCAATTACCCGCGAGTATGAGCTTAACCACAAGCGTGCCGTTGAGCTTGTCGGCTACCTTGGCAACGACCACCGCCTCACCGACGCTCTCACTGTCAACTATGGCGTGCGCTTGTCGTCGTTCTCGAACATTGGCCCCGACACAATCTACAACTACTATTCCGACGGCTCGGTGCGCGACAGTGCGGCTTACGGCCGAGGCAAGATTGTGAAGACTTACGGCGGCGTGGAGCCTCGATTCTCGCTCAAATACGATATTGGTCAGTATCAGTCGGTTAAACTGTCGTACGCCTTCACAAAGCAGTATATGCACTTGTTGAGCAACTCAACGGTTGGTCTGCCAACCGATGTGTGGATTTCTCCCGACGAGCATCTGAAGCCGCAGGAGTCGCACCAGATTGTGGCCGGATATTACCATCGGCTTGAGGAGTCGGGTATAGAGCTTTCGGCCGAAGTTTACTACAAGACGATGAACAATCTGGTTGATTATAAGGACAATGCCAACATTTTTATGAACAAGCACCTTACCACGCAGTTGCTTCACGGAAAAGGTTACAGTTACGGCATCGAGTTGCTGGCCGAGCGCAAGAGCGGACGCCTCACCGGCTGGATTGGCTACACATTGGCCAAAACGCAGTACAAAATCGACGGTGTGAACCAGAACCGCTACTACTCGCCGCGCTACGACATCCGCCATAACCTCTCGCTCACAGGCAGTTACGAACTCACCCATGCTTGGACAATTTCGTCAACCTTCAAACTCACATCGGGTGGCTTTGTCACCATCCCCGACCAGATTTACGAGTTCAACAACTGCGCATTCTTCGACTATTCGAGTCGCAACAACTACGCGCTGCCCGCGTACCACCGCCTCGACTTGTCGGCCATCTACCGCAACCCCAAAAACGACACCCGTAAGTTCGACAGCCAGTGGATGTTCTCGCTATACAACGTCTATGGCCGCAAAAACATTTACTCGCTTTATGTAAAACAGGATATGGATATCACCGAGTCGCACGCCTACAAAATGTACCTCTACCGCATAGTGCCGACAATCTCGTATAAGATTAGGTTTTAATTTCGCCTGCTCTATAGAGGGAAACAATTATTCGCAGTTAAGCAAGCCAAAGTAGTGTAGTATCGGAATGATTACTTACCGAATTTTTTGGAAATAAAGATGTTGTCTTTTTCCAATTGAGCACGAAGTTCGTCGGTTGAGCAGAATCGGCGTTCGTTGCGAATCTTTTCTAAAAAACTGATTGTCAGATTCGAGCCGTAAATGTTGCCGTTGAAGCCGAACAGATTGGCCTCGATGGTGGGTTTTTCATCGCCGTGGTTCACCGTGGGGCGGTTGCCGATGTTGAGCATTCCAAGATGTTCTTGCCTGCCGACGCTGGCGCGGATGGCATAAACGCCGTTGCAAGGCACAAATTTGCACTCGTCGGGCTCCAGATTGGCCGTTGGGAAGCCGAGCGATGTGCCGATGTGGTTGCCGCCCACCACGCGCCCCGTCAGGCTGTAGTCGCGCCCGAGCAGTTTGGCCGCCTCTGCCACCTTCCCCTCCGAGAGCAGGCCGCGAATCATTGTCGAACTTATAGGCTGCTCGTCCTCTGCCAGAACATCGAGCCGCTTCACGTGGAATCCGTACAGATGCGACAGAGCCTCCACCTCATGGAATCGGCCAAGACCGTCGCGCCCCAGTTTGTTGTCGTAACCAACTAATAATGTGCTAATTCCGAGTTGCAGAACAAGATATTCGCTCACAAAATCGGCGTAAGCAATCCGCGAAAACTCTCTGGTGAATGGCAGCACAATCAGACAGTCGATGCCCGTTTCGGCCATCAGCATTTTTTTCTCATCGATGGTGGAGAGCACGGGAAAATGCTTGTCGGGATTGAGCACTGCAGCAGGGTGCGGCCAGAACGTTATCACAACGCTGCTGCCTCCAACCGCGCGGGCATGGCTGGTGAGTTGGCTGATGACCTGCCTGTGGCCCAGATGCACGCCGTCGAACGAGCCGATGGTAACCACTGGCTTGTCGATATTCAAATTGCTGACTGACTCGAAAATCCGCACCTCTCTGTTTTTTCCGCAAAATTATCTTTTAATCGTGAGTTGAAAGCCCATGCATCGACATATTGCAAATTTTTACGGCTTTTCAATCAAATAAAACCTCCGAAAAAAACGTATTATCATACATTTAACATAAAAAAACTTTTTTCATATATTTGGGAAAGTTGTTGAATAGATAAATCAATTATCTTGCCGACGAATTTTAGGCAGTTAATACTGACAACATTGACAAGAAGATACGTAACCGAAAGAGTGTCAGCGCGCGTCATTTTTCTGACGTCGGCGTTGCTTTTTTGCACTTTCATAAGCCATGCCCAGCAAGTGATTGAGGGCAAAATGGGAGTTTTTCTGACCGCCGAGAAGAGAATTGAGTTCGCCCCCGACGCCAAAAACATCAAATACAACCTCAATGAGCACGATGGCTCGAAAAAAATCACCATCAGCGTCAATCCCAACGATGTGACGCGCCTCATGCTTAGTGAATTTCGCTTCGAAGGCACGGGCGACGAGCCCATCTGGTCGGCCAAATCGTCGGTCACTTTTGTGCCAAAGACGCGCAAATCCAGCATAATAGTCAGCGCTCGCAGCGACGGCGGAATGCTCTATCAGGCAACCATCACCATCACCGACGGCCGCTCCTTCGGCATTGTTGTTCTTTTGGTTGTCATACTGATTGCCGTGGCTGCCATCTGCGCCATCTACTTCTGGAGCCGCAAGAAAATTGTCAGCACCAAGAAGTCGCTTGAGAGCGAGATTGGCAAGCGCAACCGCGAACTTCAGTCTCAGAAGGCTAAGTACGACGAACTTCTGGCCAACTATATGCCGAAAGAGGAGTTCGAGAAACTGAAAGAGAAATCGAAAGAGAAGGAGAAAGCCACACGCTACAAGATGGTTACGGTGCTCTTCTCTGATGTTCACGGATTCTCCAACATATCGAAAACCGAGAACGCCGAGCACCTCATCGACGACCTCGACAAGTTCTTCTTCCATTTCGACGAGGTGGTGAAGAAATTCCACATTGAGAAAATCAAGTCGGTGGGCGACATCTACATGTGCGCTGGCGGTATTCCGCAGAAGAACCACACCAACCCGATTGAGGTGGTGCTGGCAGCCTTTGAGATGTACCAGTATATGCAGAACATGAAGTTGCAATACGGCGACGAACAAGGCTGGAATCTGCGAATTGGCATCCACACAGGCCCAGTGTTCTGCAACAACACGGGCAACAAGAAGAAACTCGAGATTTGGGGCGACACGGTCAACATTGCAAGCCGCATGGAGGCCTCAGGCCAGATAAACAAGGTGAACATCACGGGCATGACCTACGAACTTGTGAAGGAGTATTTCGTCTGCCAGTATTGGGGCAAGATGCCTGTCAAATACAAGGGCGAGATTGACATGTACCTGATTGAGGGCTTCCGTCCGCACCTTTCGGTCAACGGTCTCGGAATCAAGCCGAACCAGGCCTTCCAAACACGTCTGGGCATTGTCCGCTTCGACGATATTGAGGAGACGGTGCTCAACATGCTCGAGGAGAAACTGCCGAAAAATCTCTATTACCACAACCTGAAGCACACCATCGACGTGACCACACAGGTTGAAATCATCGGCCGCAGCGAAGGCATATCGGACTACGAGATGCTGATGCTGAAAACCGCCGCCATCTTCCACGACACGGGCTTCACCCGCACCTACAAGGACCACGAGGAGGCTGGCTGCGAAATTGCACGCGAATATCTGCCTAAATACGATTATACCCCCGAGCAGATCGACTTTATCTGCAGTTTGATAATGAAAACCAAACTGCCGCCGAAGCCCGTGACGCTGCTTGAGCAGATTATCTGCGATGCCGACCTCGACTATCTTGGCCGCGCCGATTTCATTCCCGTTTCTGGCAACCTCTACCGCGAATTGCGTGAGCGGGGAGCCATTGAGGACGACATTAACAAGTGGAACAAGATGCAGATTAAGTTCATTGAGGGGCATCAATACTTCACAAATTCTGCAAAAAAGATGCGTGATGTAAACAAAAATAATCAGTTGGAAGCAATTAGGCGATTAGTTGAAGAAAATAATTAAATTTGTAGGTTATTCTAAGTAAAGTATATTGGACTTATGGCAAAGACGAGAAAAGATGTAATTGTAGTGCCTTGGGATTACACCGAGACGTGCGAGATTGCCTTGCAGCATGCAATATTGCTTGCAAACGAAGTTGACAACCAGATTATGCTGGTGCGTTTTCTGAAAGCCCCTGGCTTGTTCGGCAAATCTGCCAAACAAGCGGAGTATGAAAGCGAAAAAGTAAAAATCAAAGAGGCTGCCAGCCAGATAGCCGAGAAGTATCATCTTGATCCTCAGCGGCTCTTCATTGATGTGGAGATAGGCACCAAGTCCAAAACAGTCGACGGGCTGATGAAAGATGCCAACGCCAACTTGGTAATCACGGGCCGTACCTATAAACTGACCGACAAGGAAACCCTCGGCATAAGGGACATTACCGATATTCTTTCGGTAATCGACATTCCGTTCATTGTGGCCACCACGGCACCAACGCACGACTACTACAAAGAGATTGTTGTGCCGCTCGACCACGACAAGAAGATGAAGGAGACACTGCAGTGGGTTGTCTATCTGTCGAAATACTACAACTGCAACATCAACATCATCAAGCCATACATCGAGGATGAGTACCAGAAGAAGGATATGGCCAACAACATTTACTTTACTAAGAAACTGCTTGACAAGAAAGACATTATATATGGTATAAAAACCGCCAAAAAAGGAAAGATTTTCGAGGATGAGATTCTGCGTTTCAGCCAGAACATCGATTCTGACCTGGTGGTTATCATCATCAACAAATTCAAGAAGATGGTGAAGGAGAACCCCAACTATAAGGAGACTATTCCGTTCCTTGTTATCAACCGCAACAGCGAGGTTGTCAAGTACGGCGGAAGTTTCCGATAGGCCGCTTGCAAACGACACTCAGCAGCCGGTTCCGAACGCTCGGGGCCGGCCGTTTTTTTATGTGATAATTTTTTATGCAAAAAATCATCTGCAAAACCAAAATTACCTATTTTTGAGTGTAAAACAACTATATATATTATGAAGACATCTGTAATTGCTGGGATTATGCTACTATTTTGTGTGGCAAGTTCAGCGCAAACAAAACTATCATTATCAGCCACTGCTCCATTGGGTTGCAAAACGGGCTGTGAAGCCGCAAAAGCTGTCGATGGAAACAACAAAACATATTATTGTAACGAAGGAAGAGGCGGACAGCAGTTCAAGTTGGTTGTCAATTTGGAGAAAACCGCTAAGGCAGTAAAAGTCAGGGTATATTGCAGCAAAAAAGGCATCAGTGTATATGTGAATGATAACTTTTATACCACTACACTGGCTGCTGATGATAGTTTCTATGTAATTGTAGCCGAAGGATTTTCAAGTATAACGTTGTTGGGCGATAGCAGCGGTAATGAATATATGTGCTATGAGGTTACGGCGGATGAATATGACTTTAACGCGACAAAATTGGGATTCAGCTACGATAAGTCTGGCAACTGCATAAGCCGCAAAATCGTGATAAACACAAGCAAATCGGCAACAATAGATACCACGGACATTTACGCGGAAAACATAGGGAACAAGAAAATCACAATCTATCCGAATCCTACTCGGGGCAACATTGCCGTTGTGTGCGAAGGGGAGTGCGGCGATGATGGTGAATACCGAATTTTTGACAACCGAGGAAACCAACTGAAACAAGACACTTGGATTCAGGCCGGAACCCCGATAAGCCTTGATGACTACCCTCTTGGCGTTTACATTCTGCAACTCATACAAAACGGCAATGCCGAATCATTCACAATCATTAAACAGTAATCAAATGGAACTTAAACAACTTTTAAACAAAACCGTTTTGATTGCTGCAGCTTTGTGGATTGCGGTTGGAACGGCAAATTCTCAAACAATTGGCACAGATGCCGGATATGTTGGCACGGGAGCTCCCGTTGGCTCATTGCCGCTGGCACTTGACGTAAGTCCTATGGGCGCACCCACCGGCTCAATGCCTTTCGATTTGCCTGCCGGATTTGGAAACGTTACGCCACAACTTGGGTTGGTATATAGCAGCAGCCTTGGATTAGGCAATATGGGTTACGGATTCGCACTCAGCGGAGTATCCTCAATAACCGTGGCCGGACAAGACTATTGGCACGATGGAAATGTTACGCCTGTCAACTTTAACGGGAACGACCGGTTTTATCTTGACGGGGCGCGGCTCATATTGGAGAGTAGTACGTATGGGGCAAATGGAGCAAAATATCTGACCGAGAACTACAATTTTGCGACAATAACAAGCACAGGCAGTACAAACTCGCAGCCTGTGTCGTTCACTGTTGTGACAAAAGACGGCACCACAATGGAGTACGGTGGTTCAGCAGCCATTGCAAAAGTCAGCAGTAACGGCACAACAAAAACGACGGCTTGGCTCATAAAAAAGATAACCGACAAACGGGGAAATTATATTGAATACACCTACAGCAACACCACCGACGGACAGATAAAACTCACGGCTATAAAGTACACAGGCAACATTGGCGACAATATACAACCGCAATACACGGTGAAGATAACTTACGGCACACGAACTGCCGAATACAGCTATGTATCGGGTTACAAAATCACAAACAGTCTGTATGTTACGGCTGTTGCTGTGACAGATGCAAGCAACACTGAAGTTGTCAAATACACTTTTTCCTACAGTAACAACAGACTGACGACCATCAACAAGTATTATATGGGGCGGCTGGCGTGCAACCCGACAAAAATCAACTGGAATAGTTGTAATATAAATAACGACCCGCGCATAAACAACGGGACACAACCATGCGATTTTATAAAGAACAGCACAAAATTCGAGACCTTTTGTGGCGACGTTGACGGTGATATGCAGGCAGATATTGTTCGAGTTGACCGAAGCAAAAATGGGAAATTTGCATATTATACCAAACAGGGCAACAAGTTGGTTGAAAAATACAAAGGAAATCTGCCTGCCAACAATCAGTATTCGTCTGGAAGCTCCTTTACCACATACGAAAGTAGAGGGAGAGGGTATGATAGCAAATATTTAAAAAGTACAACTAAGCAAGGTGCGTTACCATATACCTTTTTCGACATTGATAATGATGGGAGTTTAGAATTATGTATAATAGAATCAGTTGTAAAAAATAATCTTGACAAAGTAAATTTCTGCGTCTACAAATTAAGTGCAAACGGGCTAACAAAACTTGATAGTTACACTAAAAATTTTGGTCAAATAGTAGGTGCCTATCCTTTTTTTGCAGGGAAATTTGATGGTACAGGACATATTGATTTAACATTATTTTGTAGAGAACAGCAATCTGCAAACAGTAACAAAAGAATCGATTTAGTTGGCATTGATGATAGTTTTCTTTCTCCATTTGAACTGAATGGCGACTGCAAAACAGAACTGATTAGTTTGCAAGGGAACACGATTAAATTATTCGCTCCTGAGGAACAAAGAGGTAAATATACGATGGTTTTAAAAACTAGTATAAATGTATCGAATGTTGACCCTAAACTTGGAATTGAACCAGCAGACTTTAACGGTGACGGTCTTACTGACATACTTGTTTATAGTAATGGTTGGAAACTTTACTTGAATACGGGAGGACAATTCTCATTACAATCTTCAGCGGTGTCGGAACTTAATGCAAGCCGGAAGGTAACACAAGGCCGGCAACAAGTAGCCATATCGGCATCGCCACTCCAGCGTGATTATGATAATGGGGAATACCGCAAAAGAGCTGAATCAGCAAACGGTTTATATGATTCACAATACAAAAACGCTTATAGCAATATATATAAAATAGCCGATTTTGACAATGACGGGAAAGCTGATATTATTCGCATTGAAAGAGATGTTACATATTTAAATGACGCGGACGATGTAATCAACACTATGTACCGCATAAAACTGTTCAAATTCATTGGAAACAGTTTCACGTGTGTAAAGACGTATAGCACAGGAATGTTCAGACAGGTTGGTTTTGATCCCGCAACTATCACGAGCGCCACAGATATTGATTATGTAATAGGTAAATTTGAATATTGTACAGGTCAACTTGTTGGAGGCAGCACACAATTTGAAGTTACTGATTACAATGAGGATGGGTTTCCGGAGTTGCTTGTTTCGACCACACATCCAGTAGTTGTTGATGGTGTGCGGAAAGAAAGCAGTGAAATAACTCTGCAATTCTACAGCGGCAACTCACAACAATTCATTAGTAGTGTAACCGATGGGATGGGCGTGTGCAATTCGCTCAGTTTCGGCAAACTGAACAGCAGCAACTATACCCGAAGTTCAGAAACTCACAGCGGAGGTGTTTACAGTTGCCCGTTGCCCTTATGGGTTGTCTCAGGTAAGAAAACAACGGCAGGAAATATAACGGCGTCTAACATCAGTTATTCATACGAGGGACTGCTGCTGCACAAACAACGCGGAATGCTTGGATTTGAAATTACGCTTGCTTCAGATGCTGTAACCAACCTGACCACAGAGTGCACTTTCAATTACGACCCGACATATATTGTGCCATATCTTGAAGAAAAACGAATTTACTATGGTAGCAATCACACTTTGGAATTCTCGGAATTCGGTTATGATTTTATAGATAAAGACAAAAGCAAAAAGTGTTATATACAGCGGTTAGCCAACGACAGAAAATATTACAAGGGCGGGAAAAACATTGTTACGGCATATACTTACAACAGCAACAATGACTTGACAAAGACCACAACCAAATACGGCTCTGATGCCACCGATGTGGTCACATTTGGAAGTTACACTTCGCTGGGCAAACCCAAGACAATAAAAACAGAGAGAACCCAAAGCGGCAAAACATTCTCTTATTCACTGACATACACATACGACAGTTATGGTAACGCGTTATCTGAAACCGATAGCCGGACAGGCGTTAAAACAACTTATACATACAACACAAAGAACCACACGAACGTTGAGAAAATTGCAGAAACGGGTCTTAATACAACCACAAATTATACATATGACGCCACCAAAAGGTTTATTACAAGTACATCGGTAAAATATGATAATGGCACAACACTAACTACATCAACCACTTACGATAATTTTGGCCGACCATTGACGGAAACAGACCATAATGGTTTGCAGACAAAATACCGGTATGACAATTTCGGACAACTGGCAGTAGTTACATCTCCCGACGATGATTATACAACCACTGCTTACGGTTGGGCAACTGATGCCACCCGTTCCGAGATAACCAACCACACTCAAACAAAAACCCGTTTGGGCGACACCGAAACCATTTATTATGACGCACTTGGCCGCGAAATCAAACGAGTGACGATGCCTGCCGGTGGCACAACAGAAACGGTAAACACATATTATCTGAGCAATGGCAAGGTTAATTACACCCAATCGAGCATTAACGGACTGACAAGCTACACGTATGAAGAATATTATGGCGACTTATCCAGCATAACCTCGCGCGGGCGGACTGTGAATTATTTATCCAGTGGTATGACACAGAAAACCACTGTGGACGGAGTTTCCACAGCCAAAACATATAACAGTTTGGGGCAAATTAAAAAAGTTACTGATGCCGCAAGCACCATTGAATATACCTACCACCCCTGCGGCAGCCCGCTGACCATAACGGCGGCAGGAGCAACCACATCAATGGAATACGACAGCAAAGGCCGCCAGACAAAACTCACCGACCCCGATGCAGGAGCAACAACTTACGAATACGACAATCTTGGCCGTCTGACCAAACAGACTGATGCCCGTGGCGTTGTAACCAATATAACATACGACGCTTTTGGCCGAGAAACCACACGGACGGAAAAGATGGGCAGTGAAACGCGCACCATTTCAACATCTTATTATACTGCAAAACCACACATTGGTCTTGTGAAATCGCAAACCGACAGCCAGTCGGGCATAACCACCTCATATACTTATGATGATTATGGCCGTTTGCTCACCAAAACCGATAAGATTGATGGCAAGGATTATAAGTTCATTTATGGCTATGACGATTACGGACACCATATTGAAACCACATATCCGAGTGGTGAACATATAAAATATAATTACAACGGCGGCTTCCTTACGGAAATACAAAGTGTTACAGGCCAAAGCGGCACAAAACTGATTAGCGATACCAAGCATAACGCACGCGGGCAAGTCACTTCGTACAAACAGGGAAACAATAATACTGCCAATTATTCCTTTAACAGCTACGGCTACCCGACTGCTATCAGTTATGGACCAACAAGTCAGCGCATAGCATATAACTACACTTGGAACACTACAACCCAAAACCTGACCTCGCGCTCGATGGGTGGATATACTGAGAATTTCACCTACGATGCCGCCGATCGTCTCACCAACTGGACTGTCAACAGCGCCGCCTACTCTGCCAATTACTCCGGCAACGGCAACATTGTGCGTAAGAGTGATTTCGGCCTGTATGCCTACAGCGGCAGCAAGCCGCACGCCGTGAGCGGCATTAGCAGTCTGATTGCAGGAACAGGCGAGGAGCGTACCTGCGAGGCTGAGTACAACACAATTGGCAAGGTTAGCAAATTAGTGCTGAAAAACGGTGGCACAACATTGAAAACCGCCACCTTCACCTACGCAGCCGATGGCCAGCGGCGTAAGATGCAGATTGGCAATACCACAACCGTTTATTGCGATAATTACCAAGTAAATAAAACTGGCAGCACCGAGCAGAGGCTGCATTACATAAGCGGCCCTGCCGGCCTGTGCGCCCTTATTGTGCAGAACTATAACAACGGCAGTCTTGCCTCGCGCGCAACTTACTATCTGCAAACCGACTACCAAGGCAGCATTATAGCCGCATACAACAGCAACGGCACGCTATACAAGCGCTTTGCCTACGACCCGTGGGGCCGCCGCCGCGCTGGTGACAACTGGACAAACTACCAAACCTCAACCGAAACCCTCATAACCCGAGGCTATTGCGGCCACGAGCATCTTGACGATTTCGGAACAATAAATATGAACGGCCGTATCTACGACCCGCGCCTTGGCCGCTTCCTCTCGCCTGACCCGTATGTGCAGGCCCCTTATAACTCGCAGAATTTCAATAGGTACGCGTATTGTTTGAACAATCCACTGAAGTATACTGACCCGAGTGGGGAGTTATTCGGAATAGACGATTTAATTGCGGCAGCAATAGGCGGCACAGTGAACTTAATCTCAAATGCCATTCAAGGTAATTTGGGTGGTCACGGTTTTTGGGAAGGTGTTGGTAGGGGTTTTGCCGCATTTGGTGCTGGGGCCGTTGGTGGTGTTGGTGCTCTGTATCCTGGTGCTGGTTGGGCCTTGGGAGGTGCTGTAGTAGGTGCCACCAATGCTTGGTTAGGAGGCGCCACTTCTGCGTCTGATATTATAATGGGAGGTGTTGCAGGAGCATTTGCAGGTGTTGCTGGCGGTGCAGCAGGGCAATGGGCAACAACAGCCACAAATCCTTTGCTAAGTTCCATAAGCAGTCCTGTATTGCGAAGTGCCGCCACTGGTATTATTGGCGGTGGTGCAGGAGGATATGCCGGAGGTTTTACAGGAGCATTACTTACTGGAGGTGACATTAAAGCAGCCAACAAAGCTGGTTTAAGTGGTTTGTTTACGGGAGCTGGTCTTGGTGGCGTAACAGGAGGATTTGCTGGATACAAATATGCTAAAGCTAATGACCTTAATCCTTGGACAGGTCGTGTTAATGTTGATTCTTGGAAACCATTAGAACAACCAAAAATGTCACCTCAGGTAAAAGGACAAAAAGGTGTTGAAATGGCACTTCGAGATATTAGAGCACAAGGAGGGACACCATTATCGACTGAAGTAACATTAGAAGTTGGCAATGTGCGTGTGCGAATTGATATTGCGGCAGATTTTAATGGTGAAATAGTTTTATATGAAGTAAAAAATGGACCACACGCAGGTTTTACTCGTAATCAAACAATAGCTTATCCTAAAATGATGCTAGATGGCATACCAATTGTACCTAAAGGGGCTAATGCAGCAAAAGTATGGGGCCAACAACAAATAGGGCAACCTACAACTAATTATCGTTTAGTAATAATAAAGTATTATTAACAATGGCAAAAAATAATATTGATAATCTGTTAAAATCATATTTGTCAGATTTTGGATTTAAGAAAAAGGGCTATGATTATGTAAAACCCATTAGTGACAACATAATACGTACAATAGGTTTTGGAAAATCTGTTTACAGAGTAAAAGGGCACACTTTGATAAATCCTTTTGTCGGGGTTGGATATAGAGATATTAACAAATTGTACGCCGACTTGTGCGATGTTAAGTATTGCGAATGTCCAACACTATGGCAAGGATTAGGGTATTTGATGCCAGAAAATGATTATAAAGAGTGGGACTTTATTAATGATGGAAATAATGATGAAGTACTTTCAGATATGTTTACCAATCTTTTTCATTATGGCGAACAATATTGGACAAAGTTATCGGATTTTGATGAATTGTTTAATGCTGTCTATGTTAGAGAAAAAGGACTCCTAAATGACAGAAGAGAGCGATTGCTTCCTATCCTCTACTATATGAAAAGCGAAAAAGAAAAGGGCATTAAGTTTATACAAGAAACCATTGAACGCAGAAACAAACGGCCAACAGATGATGAACTATTAGCAGGAAGGGACAAAGAAAAATCTATAATACTACGTGCCGGCGAAGGTTCAAAACTTACTGCTAATGATATAAAAAAAATGTTGAATAGTTTGCCTTCTGGCGGAAGTATCGAAATTGTTGGCTCTGGTTGCAATGGTAATGTTGACCCTTCATACCTTGAATTTGCAAAACGGTATGCATTGTTGCCGTAGCTATATGACAGGAATTAACGCCTTCGACAGCTACGGCTACCCGACATCAATCAGCCACGGGCCGACTGCGCAGCGCATAGCATACAACTACACTTGGAACGCCACGACTCAAAACCTTACTTCGCGCTCGATGGGTGGATATACCGAGAAATTCACCTACGATGCCGCCGACCGCCTCACAGGATGGAAGGTTAACAGCACAGCTTACACAGCTGATTATTCAGGCAACGGCAACATAACAATGAAGAGCGATTTCGGCCCGTATGCCTACAGCGGCAGCAAGCCGCACGCTGTGAGCGGCATTAGCAGTCTGATTGCCGGAACAGGCGAGGAGCGCACCTGCGAGGCCGTTACGCTGACACTTATTTAAAATCTACTCCATCGGGAAAAAATAAAAACCGCAAAACGTTCGCAATTCAACTATAAATTATATTTTCGTAGGATTGTGAAACAATGGTGTGCTATCACACGCGCTAAACGTCAAATAAACATTTATTTAGATGGAACAAGAGATTTTAAACGAACAGGAATTACCTGAAGAAGGTGCTCTTAACAATGGTGCGGCCGAGCCTGAAGCCAATGGCGTGGCTGCCGCAGAGGAAACCAACAATGCGACTGCTGAGGTTGAAAACGCAGTTGAAAATGAAACCGCCGCTGAGGCCGACGAAGAATCGGCCGAAGAAGCTGACGGCGAGGCCGCCGATATGGCCGACTTCGACGGAGAGAAACAGGTGGAGAGCGAGGATTACTCAAAATTCGAGCGTCCCGAGCTGCTGACCAAGCTCAACCAGCTCATCAACAACCATCCGGTTGAGACAATCGTGGTTGCGGTTGAGGAGATTAAATCGGCTTTCTACAAGAAGTATCACGCCGACTGCCAGGCCGCCCGCGAGAAGTTTGTGGAGCAGGGCGGAGCGCCGGAGAGTTTCAAATTCGCCGACGAGCATCAGGAGTCAACCTTTAAGGAGCTCTACTCGCAGTTCCGCGAGAAGAAAAACGCTTACAATCAGAAACTTGACAGCGAGCGTGCGGAGAATCTGAAAAAGAAACTCGAGATTATTGAGGAGATTAAGAAACTGGTTAACACCGAGGAGTCAATCAACAAAACTTTCCAGGATTTTCGCGACTTGCAGCAGCGTTGGAAAGACGTTGGGCCGGTGGCGCAGTCGGAGCTGAAGCACTTGTGGGACTCTTACAACCTGGCTGTTGAGCAGTTCTACGATTACATAAAGATTAACAAGGAGTTGCGCGACCTTGACCTGAAGGAGAACCTGAAGGCGAAAATTGCGCTGTGTGAGAAGGCCGAGGCGCTGATTCTTGAAGATTCGGTGGTGAAGGCGTTCCGCGCTCTGCAGGAGCTTCACGACAAGTGGCGTGAGCTGGGCCCCGTTCCAAACGACCAGAGGGAGGATGTTTGGGAGCGATTCAAAGCCGCCACAACCATTATCAACAAAAAGCACCAGGAGTTTTTTGAGAAGCAGAAAGACCTGCAGGTGCAGAATCTGGCGCAGAAAACGGCTCTGTGCGAGCGCGTTGAGGAGATTATCAACTCGGCCATCGACAAACCGAAGGACTGGGAGGAGAAATCGAACGACATTGTGAAGATTCAGGAGATTTGGCGCACCATTGGCTATGCCCCAAAGAAGGAGAACAGCAAGATTTACCAGCGCTTCAAGAACGACTGCGACCTGTTCTTTGCCAAGAAACGCGAGTTCTACAAAGACATCAAGGCCAGCCAGAAAAGCAATATGCAGCAGAAAATTGAGCTTTGCGAGAAGGCCGAGCAGCTGCAGGACAGCACCGACTGGAAAAAGACAACCGACATACTCATCAGCTTGCAAAAGCAGTGGAAAGAGGTGGGCCAGATACCGCGCAAGCAGTCGGAGCCGCTGTGGAAGCGCTTCCGCGAAGCCTGCGACCATTTCTTCACGGCCAAGGCGGCACACTTCTCGTCGATTGACGAGGGCGAGGCTGCAAACCTCAACCTGAAGCTGGAGATTATTGAGCGCGTGAAGAATTTTGTGAAGAGCGACGACAACACCGACAATCTGAACCGCCTGATGGAGATTCAGAAGGAGTGGGCCAACGTGGGCCACGTGCCTTTGAACAAGAAAGACGAGGTGCAGAAGGCTTTCCGCGACGCCATCAACGCGCAGTTTGAATCTCTGAAACTTGAGGCCAGCGAGCGCGAGCGCACAAACTTCAAAGCAAAGGTGGAAACCTGGGCCAACTCACAGGCCAAAGGCAAAATATACTCGGAGCGCAACAAGATTGTACAGAAAATGCGCGAGCTTGAGAACGAAATCACTCTGTATGAGAACAATATGGGATTCTTCTCGAAGTCGGCAAATTCGGAGGCGCTCATCAGAGATATCAACCGCAAGATTGACAAAGCCAAAAACTACTTGCAGGAGCTTCAGGAGAAGCTGCGGATTCTGAGCGAGACTGAGTGACAGAAATAATTGTAAAACAACTGGTTGCGGTCTTTTAAACGGCAGATTTGCCAATTTTAAGGATAGCGGCCGCAAAAAAAGACAAGACTATGAATCTGAAAGGAACAAAAACAGAGGCCAACTTGCAGGCCGCCTTTGCAGGCGAATCGCAGGCACGCAACAAATACACTTATTACGCCTCGAAGGCCAAGAAAGACGGCTACGTGCAGATTGCCAACATTTTTGAGGAGACGGCTGCCAACGAGAAGGAGCACGCCAAAATCTGGTTCAAGCTGCTGCACGACGGCGCTGTGCCAAGCACCATCGACAACCTGAAAGACGCCGCCGACGGCGAGAACTACGAGTGGACCGATATGTACGCCAAATTTGCCGCCGACGCCCGCGCCGAGGGTTTCGACAAGATTGCCACACTGTTTGAGGAGGTTGGCAAGATTGAGCGTGAGCACGAGGAGCGCTACCGTAAGCTGCTGGCCAACATTGAGGGCGGTCTGGTCTTCTCGAAAGACAACGACACCATCTGGCAGTGCTCGAACTGCGGCCACATTGTGGTTGGCAAAAAGGCCCCCGAGGTTTGCCCCGTCTGCGACCATCCGCAGTCGTATTTCCAGGTGAAGGCGGAAAATTATTAGTTATTTAGGAATTAGGAATTAGGAATTAGGAATTAGGAATTAGGAATTAGGAATTAGGAATTAGGAATTAGGAATTAGGATTG
>JAEEGJ010012659.1_pt1 | contig 20774 bp, 19 predicted proteins | sample 8958761 | NCBI WGS metagenome assembly JAEEGJ01 (sample SAMN16246546, study PRJNA631951) | gut metagenome | biome: gut microbiome; feature: rumen; material: RS-attached | host: Bos | place: Iran: Karaj | collected 2018-10
TGGTATCATCCGTATCGGAGATTATGACAAAAAGTGCCGTCTTTTTATCGCCTAACGTATCAAGTTCAAGCTCATCATATTCTGTGAGTTCACGCAGTTCCTTTATATCAAACGGAGCAAGTCTTGCTCCGCAGGAAATAAGGATGCTTTTGGCAGTTTTTCCGGCAGCCAGCTTATATTTCTTATATTGCCTTACAGCAAAATGCCCCGGATCTTTGGCTTCCAGTTCATTGAAAAGGATATCGATCGGATTTGTGAAAGTCTCATCGTCCTCACGTGTTTCCGATGAATTGATCATTTCGATAAGGGTGTTAAGGTTTTTTTCATCATCAGGTGCCTCATACCAGATATATCCGATAAGTGCCGAATAATAAAGTCGTTCTGCCTTCACCCAGAAATCCTCGCCGCTCTGCGTTCCTTCACCCTTTGTATTGGCAATTATGGTGTTTACCAGTTTCAGGATGTCTTTTTCTGAACGAATATATGCCATTGGGTTGTAATGCATAGACTTGGCGAAGTTTATGGTGTTCAGGATCTTTAAACTGTAACCTCCTTTCAGTAATGCATTTCCGACTTCGTTTACAACTGTACCTTTCGGATCGGTCACAACATAGCTGCTGTGCATCTGTAAAAGATTTGGTTTGACGAAAAATCGTGTTTTACCGCTTCCAGAACCTCCAATAACAAGGACATTCTTGTTCCTTGCATATTTCGGTCCGGCTTTTGGCTGGTTGTCCATGGTCAGCTTTTCAGTTTCAGTCAGAATAATGTTATCTTCGAATTTTTCAGCCATATATGGCTTTATATCTTCTGCTGTGCCCCATCGTGCTGAACCATATTCAACTCCTTTACGGTATTTTTTCGCGTTTTTTCCTTTTATCCAGACGATTACCTTAACGATAACTGCTCCGGCAGCGCCGATAAGAAGATCTATTGGTTCAAAACTCGGTAACGGATCATAGAATACCTTTCCTAAACCGTTTATACCTTCTATGATCTTTTCACCAGTAGTCGCTCCGGGGGTAGATGTGAAGGCTTCTGAAGCCTTATTGAAGAAATAACTAAGGAACGCGAATGGCAGTATCTTTACTGTTTTCTGCTTATTGAATCTCATCAGCGTTCTGCCTCCCGCGTTCTGGTCTTTTCTCTTGTACGTTCCTTATTTTTCTGAGGTGTAAGTTCCTTAAGACGTGTAATAATTGACGTTTTTTTATTATTTTCTTTATTTGCGCTGTGACTGTTCAGGAAATCCTTGAACGCTGTAGTCATTATTTCGCTGTCCTTCGCACGGAAGAAGATAGTATACCTGGGCGGTTCCTCTGAACTGTCCTTTTTCAGCGAATAATCTATGCCGTATTTCCTTGCTGTCTTTTCAAAAGCCTTGATATTTTGATCATTTATCTCAATATTCGTGACTGAAGCATTATCGTTTCCACGTATAAGAGCTTTTAAGGGTTGTTTTCCATGAATTATTACAGAATTACGCTTTTTCTGTAATTCAAGAAGTTTTTTTAATACTTTTACAAGGACATTCGTTGTAACCTTAGTGGACTTGAATGACAAGGCAACGATTTTCTCGTTGTTGTATTCCTGCATACATACCTCCTTTCTGCATCAGGGTACAAAAATAGCAGCTAAGTAAAAATACTTAACTGCTTTAATAGGATTACTCTGTACCGTACAGGTCGTGATTGACTTCTGCTGTATAATAGTTGTTGATAGTTGACGGAGCATTGTAAAGAGCTGTCATGAGATATGCCTTGATATTTCTGATTTTAGTGGTATTCTTATCAAGGCAGGATAGAACATATTCAATATGAGAAGAATCGATTTTCAGGAAACGACTCCTGACAAGCTCTGTCGGAACAGCATTCCTGCCAATAATCATTGACTGAGAGGATGATGAATATGTCGCCCTAAAATGAACACTTCGGCCGCGCAAGTTGAACAGTGTCGTCGGCAAGAATGAGCACTTTCGTCGAGTGAAGTGAACAGCAGATCAAAATGATTGCGAAAACTATCAATTTCACGATAAAATAGTGTTACACGCAAAAGCGTGAAGCATAAGGAGCCTTTGGCTCATCGGGCTCTGCCCGAACCCGAGGTTTAACGCTCTTGTTTCCAAGTAATGAAAAAGGCGATGCCGCATAGCGCTGACGTCGCCCATTACTTGTAAACCTCACAGAACGCTCAGGTCGCTCCTCAGCATTGCCCTATCCTCCCTGTGATTAAAGCATAATTATTGTATCATACAAGTTTTATGATATCAATGTACAACTACTGCGATGATGCTGTTCATTTTCAGCGACGGTACTGTTCAACTTCGCCGGTCGTGGGTGTTCAACTGGAGCGCTATATTCAGATGAACAGATACATTCAAGCATGATGTCAATGATCTCATCAAGCCTTTGACTGTCAACCTGTTCCTTAAGTGCCTCATAATCAATGTTTTCATAAATGGTTTCCTTATAAAATCTTATCTTATCCATCATATCCGGCTGATTGATAGATAAGATATCAGGATATATTCCATTGTTTTCTACTATTGTATCGGAATGCATCCGTTTTAGTTTTGCATCACTTTCCGCATTCTTAACAAATTATTATTCGTGTGACAGTCCGTGTGATTTTCTTTGAAAATCTTGTATTTTTACTGCAATTCCAAGTACTATATGGAAATTTCAATGCACTCAGAATATAAGAAAAACCGCTTGAAATCGGGCTTTTCTCGAATCCAAGCGGTTTACGTTTTGGTTGCGGCGGCTGGATTTGAACCAACGACCTTCGGGTTATGAGGGCAATGTGTTGATTATTATTAGGAATTACGTAGTATTATATAATACTGTTTAATCCGCATAAAATCGGAAGATTTTAGCTAACCGCCGATAATCAGGGAAAAATTTTTATAGTAACTTTATTAGGAAAATATTAGGAAATCGTCCGCTGTAGATCTCAAAAGGGGAGTTCCATTAACTGTGCGTTTTTTGTAATGACAATCAGAGGCCAAAGGGCGCTTTCAGTTCAATGGGCTTTGCCCGAACCTGAGGGTTATCGCTTATGTTGTTTCTAAGTGATGATAAAAGCGATGTAGCATATTGCTGGCATTGACATTAATAGTAAACTTTACATAATGCTTATGTCGAATCTCAGCGTTGAACTATCCATTGTTAGTTATTTGTGTTGGTCAATTCCTTTAATTAATTTCATATTCATAACTTTTTATAATTTTATTTGAATCTAAAGTCTGCATATCCATTATTTGAATAATACGCTTATTTTCATAAACTGCTACCTTATAATAATCCTTGTCATCTTTATAAAAATCATATACAAATCTAGGTGTATCATCTTTAACTTTATTATTATCTGCTTTTCTAAATTTATTATCCTGAAACTTACTATAAAAGTTAAGAGGACTAACACTACCATTTAAATTTAAACTTTGATCATAAAGGTCAATACTATAACATTCAGGTTCAAAAGTGATAACATCATCCATGTCTTTAAGATAAAAAACTTTAGTAAGAAGAGTATAAGCTAAAGTTATAAGAAATGCAGGCAAAATAATAAAGATTTGTATCTTACGTCTATCGCTTAGTTTCCTTTTCATTTTATAATTCCTCTATTATTTATACTCATAACTCTTTAAAAGTTTACAAACTTGAGTATCCCATATTTGAACTATATGTTCATCTTCATAAACTGAAAGAGTATAACAATGCTTATCACCTGCATAAAAGCAATATAAGTAATCGGATCCTTCTAATTCTTTATTGAATATTTTCCTAAACTTCTTACCTTCAAAACTCTTAAATAATTCATTCGCATCAGTTTTGCTTGAAGTTATTGTATGATTATCACAATATTCTATATAATAATCATTAGCACTAAAAGGAATTATATCATTGATTTCTTGAAGATAGAATATTCTGGTAATAAAAACATAAGTAAGAATTATAAGGAATAAAGCTGCGATAGTAAAAATAAGTTTCTTCCATATGTTTGCTGTTTTCTTTTCCATATTCTAACTCCTTTAACGTTCTTTATACTTATACATTCTTAAATTCTTTTCTAATAAACTGTCCATAATAATCATGTGTTTATCTTCAAAAACTGAAATAACATATTCATCTTCTATATTTTTGGTACCAAATACATATCCATATATAGAATGGAAATCACCATCACCATCTTCATCATTATATTCAGGCGTAGGTACTCTTTTAAACCTCATATTTTCAAAATTTTTATATACATCTTTTAATTCAACTCTTTCTTTAACTCCAGCACGATGATAATAAACAATATTATAAGTTTTAGTGCTAAAAGGAATTGTATGTTTAAAAGATGTTACATATAAGAACCTAGTGCAAACAATATAAACAAGAATTAAAACAAATAAAGGTAAAATTACAAAATACCATACCTTTTTACCTGTACTTAATTTTCTTCTCATAATCTAAACCCTCATTCATATCAATTTGTGGCTAGTTCACCTAAATTATCAATACTATCTACTATAACACTATTTAGTATATCAGTATTAGAATTTGATACTAGATAGTTTTGCTCATAAAATTCTTGTGTTTGTCCTCCAAACATTAACAGTGCTAAAATAGTCAGTGAAATTTTAATAATCTTTACTTTTTTCATATTACCTCTTTTCTTTTTAGTAGTCAACAGGTGGTTTATTACTAAACCTATATTCATAATAACAATCTCTACTTGTATTTGTATATTTTAAATCAATTTTAATTATATTATTTTCAAAAAGATCTATTGCAAAAATAACATTTTGATCTTTGTCATAAAACTTATAATTGTATCTTAAATCATGCTTCTTATTACTTTTTACAATCTTTATATACTTATAATCATTTAATGCAAGATCATCTAATTCTTTAATAGTATGAGATTTATTGTTATAATCAGTAACTGTAACATAACTAAACCTAGATAATTTACCTTTAGTGATCTGATCAAAAGTTTGTGTATTAAGACAAGTTAAATAAACAATAGATATTGTAGCAATTGCTATTGGTAATACAAATACTAATAAAATAATTATCTTGATTTTCTTTAAGATTTCAGATGATTGCTCTTTATTTAATATAATCAAAATGATTCCCTTTCATTTATATAAGATATTTAGAGATTAACGTTCAAATTTGTATTCATAAAAATTATCATCATAATCTGAACCATCTAAATCAATACTAACTGTAAAATAATCATATAATGTTGCTTTAAAAAGAAGCTTTGATTTTTATTATAGAATTCATAGCGTTCTACTTTTTGTCCTTTATTAATATTTCTTTTTGAAGCACCTCTATATCTATAATTTCTTAGTTTAAAATCTTTAAGATCAGTAATTTTATAAGATTTATTAGAACCTTCAGGTGTAGCTATAATATAGTCTGTACTATAAAACTTAGTAATTGTAAGATCGTTGTTAAAATCATAAAGATATGAAAAATTGAAGGTATAAACAAGTGTTGAAGAAATGTTATCTGCTGTAAAATTAAACCTGTTGTTCTATCTTCAATTCGTCAAGTATATGCGAATGAGAAAAGAGGAATGGTTAAGTATAGTACCGTATTTATATACTGATATCAGCGTTTTAGCTTACTATTAACTGAAGAGGTCAAGTATGTATTCCAAGTGAGCGTCGAGGCCAAGTATGTATTTCAAGATCATAAATATCCATAAAGGCGAGGTGAACAGTATGATAAAAAAAATAATTTTCCTTATTAATTTCCAGAGACTTTTCCCGTAATGCCCGAACTCACTTTTCAGATAATACCGCTCAGGAGAATCCGGATCTATCATTATCGTATTGTCTAAACCGGTGCTTTCGGCAAAGACTGACCCGTCATGGGCCATGAAGTGATAGCATTCGCCCTCATAATAGTATTTGTAAATGTTAGTGCCGTCAGGCGCGTAATCATCGTGTTCATAAGGTACCGGGCAGGTGCAGGAGTTTTTTCTGTTTGCCGCAGCGGCAGATAAAACGATAAGATTAATCAGCCTTACGATGATTATTGAAGCAATAGTCACTATCATAAGCGCAAGTACTATTTTTGCGGCAAAGCCTGCTATTGACTTATCATACATGGAAATGGAGCCGCATATCCCGAAAAGCGTTACGAATATGCCGAGAAGCAGTAAAGGCAGGCGGTTCCTTGCGTTGTTTTTCACTTCTCTGCCGTTTTGATATATCGTTCCGCTGCTGTCTATTCCCGGTAAAATGAATAATATACCGATGAGCGGGAGAGATAACAAGGGCTTGATGAGCCCGATAACAAATATTACAGCAAACAGTATGAAGTAAACGAGCATGGGAACGGCTATACCGCTTTCTTTTCGGACATGCGCCATGAGCTTGGAGAAATCAATTTCTTTTTCCGCCATAGGGAGTATATTTATCTTTTTCATGTATCGGCGGCGTTTATCAGCGCTTGCTGCCCTTTGAGCAGAAGCAGCCTCCCATTGAGGGAATAGAAGAGCTCTCTGTCGCTTGCGTCGTAAAGCTCTCCTGACTGCTGTTTTTCTTTTTCGGCCATTTAAAAACCTCCTGTCTGTCTTGAAAAACATATATTTCAAGCAAATTATATCATATCGTTACTATGAAGTCAAGCATTATGCTTTACAATGGCGAGCTTTCAGATATAATCTCGTCAAACTCTGCTGGGGAATCTCTGTCTGCTTCATCTGCTGTGCCAGATGAAGGCTTATTATCACCGTAATTATCCATTGCATATATAATGTCATCCGTGAAATATCATGTTGTTTGGCAAACTGTGAACGATTAAGAACACCGCCAAACAATTTTAGTTCTTTTACCGAAGCTGCAGAATCAACAAACAACGTAAAACGAGGAAAAATGGAGCAGGACTTTTGAACCATATATCGTTATTAATAGTACAAACGTTTAATTTATGATGCATGAATCCCAATAATAAGCTGAAATATAAAAAAGCGGAAGTTACAGACACTTCCGCTTTTAATTTGACGTTATCATGTGCGCCAGGCATGGCACTGTCCTAGCAGGTGAAAGTCCTGCCGCAGGTATTTACCGCCAAGTGTAGTGAACCGCAAGCCGTGATCAGCAATGCTAACGTGGGAGAAAAGGCTATACGTAATCTGCATAGGTTATTTTATTAGTTAATCATGATTATTGGATTTTTCGAGCTATCAAGCCATTCAAGTATTTTTAGCATATCTTTTTCAGGAACAGCTACACATCCTGCGGTATATGTTCCTGTCATACAATGAATGAAGAAGGCAGATCCTTTATATGCCTGTACAGGATTCATATTGTAATTGATAACCACAGAATACTTGTATGCGTCAGAATATTCGATAAGGTGTTCGGCGCTGTTCCATGTAATATTGTTACTTTCAACCCATTGATTATAAAGCTGAGATAAAGGATCATCTATCCAGTAACAGTTAATATTGATTTGTCTGTATTCGATATTCAAATTATTCATGGGTTGAATTCCAAAGGCAAATCCCAAAGAAAATATACCTTTTGGAGTACAATAATCGCCTTCGTGACAATTATCTGATACACCGTTCTTGCCAACAATACCGTTGGTTTCAATAAGACAGTTCCATGAACTGTTTTTCTTTTCATATAGTCTGACAGCACATGAACTACCGCTTGAATCTATAGTGATTATTTGTTTGGAATTACCAGTAGCGTTTGATTTTATGTTATGTTTTGTGAGATATTCGGTTAATCCATTTCAATAGAAAGTTATAAAGTATTCATCTACCCAACCATAATAATCTCCATCGTCAGAATCCCATACTTCATACCAGGTGATTCCTTTAGAATAGCATACATTCATAGCTGTAATATGCCATTCATTGCACAAATCCATTCTTTCTTCGATTTTAGGGCCACCATTGCATACATAATTGGTTGTATAACCGTATACGTATGTTGCTCCTCTGCTGTTTATTTCTCCTTTAATTGGCTGAGTAAGAGCAACAATACTTACATCATCTAACATTACCCAACCTACTCCTGATTTGAGTTTTCCATATTTTGTCTTATTAACGTTTTTTTCTTCTACGATTGTGTAGATAGTGTCTTGTTCAATTGTACCTGAAATTGGCTGCCCAGGTTCGGAATAAATAGGAGCTCCGTTATAAAGCCATATTGTATATGGTGTTGATGAACCATAAGTGTTATTAGATGTGACGTTATTGTTAGAGGTAGCAACAGTATTAACAACTATATCAGTTGATATTTCTTTAATTGTTGTACGCATTTGAGATGTTATTATAATTGAAATTTCAGTGGTTTGAGTCGTTATTATACTACTTGTTGTTTCGATATTTTTATTAGTTGTTATCGATGTTGAAACAGAATCTGCTACTACAGGGGAAGCGACATCATTATTATGGTTATTGCTCTTTGTGAAAAGAGCGCCACCGAGTAAACCAATACCTAAGCAAAGAAATACAATTAACCCAATAAGTGTGTATACAAGCATAGGTTTCTTTTTTTCTGCATTAAAAGGAGAATGTTGAACAGAAGTGTTTATAGTTGAAGCCGTAGGCTGATTTCTTACGACTTTATCATCATTCTGTGCATCATCTTTATTTGTTACTTTCTTTATTCCGCGTATCAGATCCTGAAGGAATCCAATCTTCGACATATCCTGAGATTGGAATAAAGAGAGTGAATCAGGTAGTTCATACGGATCCATATCCTTGTATGCAGGAATTATTATTCTGCTCTTGTCTTTCTGCATAAGTTGAAGATAACGGCTCCATTCGTTACGAACCCATACGGCATTGAAGTATTCGGGCTTAGTGCCAACTACTACCATTACCTTTGCAGAATTAAGAGCTGCAAATATGTACGGTTCATATTCTGTGCCTAATTTCGACTCGAGGGTTATTCGAGAGAAGAAAACTTTGAATCCTTCCTGTATTAATCCGTAATAAAGATCCTGAGCAAGAACCGAATCGGGAGTACGTCTGCCGTTTTCATCCGTTTCCTTGTAGCATATAAAAACATCAAATGGCTTTTCTTTATTTGAAATCTCAAGGATACCCTTCTGAATATTAAAGATATTAGTTGCTTCCTGCTCATACACTTTTCTTTGTATAGTATCGGCGTGATCGAGAGCAGTAAGGTAATCAGGATCTTCAAGTATAGACTTATACTGAGTTCTGTGACAGGTTGGGATTTTATTTTTTGTCACAGGATCGTCAACATATTCTATTCCATAGCGGCATAATACCAGCGACCAAAAAAGTTCTGCGTCGTTTTCGGATTCGACAGCCATTTTTTCGTATATTTCAGCAGCCTTGTCAAATTCACACTGCTGACGGAAATGATTTGCGCGGTTGAACATATTTATCTTTTGCTCGTCACTTACCTTTGGAAGAGTCTGCTTAGTACCGCAATACTCACATTCGCATACGGTCATTTTTTCAGTTATCTCCAAAGCGCCTCCGCACATTTTGCATTTAAAAGTTGCCATATAATACCTCCAATCGCAATGTATTATTTGATATTTACTGATATGTAGTATTACTTTATATATAAATTGTAACACTGTTTTTAAGAAAATTCAAGGATAATATATTAACATTGCACAACAAAATGACTTTTGTTGCTTTATACAATTAAAAGATGAAATAGTTGTATAAACTGTTAAATGATAAAAGATTAATGTATCAAGAAATTTTAAGGTGAACGGTGGAGTGGTTGCTTTTATTTTATACAATGATTTCAATAATGCTCTCTAATAGTATACGATTTGTATATTTGCGCTTTGATTTCACGAAATATAGCCTTTTGTGATGCTACATATTAGACAATGAGCGTATCATAGCCTTGTATATTGTTACAAAATTCAGAAAATAGTCTGTTATTAATAAAAAAGCCTTGAATTATAACTCGAAAAATGTTACAATTTACATATAGAACATACTATATCAAGCATTAAATAATAATATAATTAAATTATTTCGTTGCCTAAGGGATATATGTAATTAATGCTTGTGATATCATGAAAGATAAAGGAGTGATGATATGAGTAAGCATAAGATAAAATGCCCGACCTGCGGACGTATGACCGAAGTAGGCTTCTTCCAGAATATATCCAAACAGTATACCTGCCCTATGTGTAATACCGTCATAAATGTTCCAAAGGCAGAGGCGATGGAAGAAGAACGTAGAAAAGGTCTTGTTTCTGTTATACAATATGAGGGCGATAACAATACCTTTGTATGGAAGCACCCTATCGAAAACTTCAATCTTGGGTCACAGCTTATAGTTCGCGAATCACAAGAAGCTATATTCTTCCGTGACGGACAGGCTCTCGACCTTTTTGGAGCAGGTCGTTACACCCTTGAAACACAGAATCTGCCACTTCTACAAAAGCTGTATTCTCTTCCTACGAATACTGACACTCCTTTCCAGTCAGAAGTCTACTTCATAAACAAGACTACGCAGATGGGAGTAAAATGGGGGACTTCCGATAAGGTGCGATTTATTGATCCACTTACCGGAACTCCGCTTGAGGTCGGCGCGTCAGGTGAAATGAACCTTATGGTTGCCGATTCACGTAAACTTATTCTTAAGCTTGTGGGAACTATGAATGGAATTGCATGGGAAGCAGAGGGGGCAGGTTTTACGAAATCCCTTCATAAGGCATTCCGTCCATTGATATCAAATGCCGTTAAAACCAATCTACCTGCCGTAATAAAGCAGAACGAGATTGATCTCCTGGAGATAGATGAAAAACTTGATCTTATCTCGGATACTCTGAAAGAGAAAATCATAGGAGGCTTTGAGGAATACGGATTATCAATTCCACAGTTCTATGTAACAAGTATAGTTCTTCCAGAGGACGATCCGAATTTCAGACGTATACGCGATTTACATACTGTTACCCTACAAGCAAAAATGCTTCAAGCACAAGCTAATATCAAAGTCATTGAAGCACAGTCTGAAACTGTCTACCGCACAGAACAGGAAAAGAGCAAGGCTGCTATTGAAGCATCTCATCGTGAAGCTGAATTACAGCGTCAGCTTACCGAAACAGAGGTAGCCAAACGCGAAGCGGAACGTCGGGTTATCGGTGCAGAAGCTGAAGCACGTTCACAGCGTTTACAGGGACTTACCGAAGCAGAGATCATGCGTGCAAAGGGCTATACTCAGAGAGATGTATTGCAGACTGACGTTCAGAAGGCATATGCCGAGGGTATCGGAAATATGACAATTAACGGTTCAGGCGGCAGTACTACAGGCGATATGCTTGGTATCGGTATTGGACTTGCTGCAGCAGGACATATTGCTCCGAAGATTGGGGATATGTTCGGAGCAATTCAGCCTAACCCTCAAAATCCCCTTGATTCATGGCAATGCAGCTGCGGAAATACCGCAACAGGTATGTTCTGCAATAATTGCGGAAGCAAAAAGCCAGTTCCTGTATGTACATGGGATTGTACTTGCGGAAATAAAGGAGTAATTGGCAATTTCTGTAACTTATGCGGTTCGAAAAAGCCTGAAACATGGGATTGCAATTGCGGAAACAAGGGAATAATCGGTAATTTCTGTAATCTTTGCGGTTCAAAAAAGCCTGAGTCTCATACAACCTGGGACTGCTCATGCGGAAATAAGGGCATCACAGGAGACTTCTGCAATATGTGCGGCAATAAGAGAGGTGAATAAATATGTTCAAAAACAAAAATGCAATTTTGATTATCGGAGTGATCGGAGTCGCTTTCAGTCTTGTCGTTTTTTTACTTCCTTTTGAATGGGACGAAAACTTCTGGATTGCTTACATTTTTGAGATTACTGCAATAATAATTCAAATCCCAGTATTTAAGATAGCATTTGATAAAAATGAAACCATAAAAAGCAAAGTATTAGGATTTCCTGTTTTCCGCGTCGGTTATATTTATCTTTTCATCCAGACTGTAGTATCACTTGCAATAATTATATCAGGCGGTTTTACAGATATACCGTTCTTTATAACATTACTTATATGTATTGTCATTCTTGCTAGTGCACTGTTTTTCAGTATAAGTGTAGATATGGCGAGAGAGGTAATAGAGCAGATAGACGATGCCAATATTAATAATACATCAAATATGATAGAATTACGTAAATTATCAGCAGGTCTTTCAGTCAGGACAAACGATCAATTTCTGAAGACTGAATTGCAGAAGCTTGCGGAGGCATTCAGGTTCAGCGATCCTGTTTCAGCGGATGCTACTCTGCAGACCGAGAAAGAATTACAGATAAATCTTAATGAGCTTGCATCAATGTTATCTGACGGAAGTGCTGATGTCAGTGATATACAAGCTATACATGACAAGCTAACAGAGCGTAATGAAATCTGTAAACTGAATAAGAAACATTGAGCTATTAGCATATAACTTATGATTGGGGGGTAAGAATAATGGCAATTTTTAAATGCAAAATTTGCGGTGGTTCACTTGATATACCTGACGGTATCACAGTATGCGAATGCGAGTATTGCGGTACCAGGCAGACTCTTCCCAAGATAAGCGACGAACAGAAGATAAGTATGTTCAATCGTGCAAATCATTTCCGTCAGCAGTGCGAATTTGACAAGGCTGCGGAAATATATGAGAAACTTGCAGCTGAATCCGAAAACGATGCGGACCTGTTCTGGTCGCTGGTGTTATGCCGTTATGGAATAGAATATGTGGACGATCCTGTTACAAAAGGAAAAATACCTACCAGCCACAGAGCTCAGTATAAGTCTATACTTGAAGATCCTGATTATCATACTGCGCTTGAATGTGCTGACACTATACAGCGTAAATTTTATGAGCAGGAAGCTTTCAAGATATTCAATATCCAGAAAGGCATCATAGAGATATCAAACAAAGAGCAGCCCTATGACGTTTTTATATGTTATAAAGAAACTGACGAAAACGGCAGGCGTACTCCTGATTCTGTCCTCGCTCAGGATCTTTACTATGGTTTGACTCATGAGGGATTCAAGGTTTTCTTTTCGAGAATAACCCTCGAATCCAAACTAGGAACTGAGTATGAGCCATATATATTTGCAGCTCTTAATTCATCAAAGGTAATGGTTGTTGTGGGAACGAAGCCCGAATATTTCAATGCAGTATGGGTTCGCAACGAATGGAGTCGATATCTACAGCTCATGCAGGATGACAGGAGTAAAATCATTATTCCTGCATATAAAGACATGGATCCGTATGATTTACCTGATTCGCTTTCTCTCTTTCAATCACAGGATATGTCAAAGATTGGTTTTTTGCAAGACCTGATACGTGGTATAAAAAAGATAGTCAATCATGACGATAATAAGTCAGACGTTGATATTGGCAGAATAATAACAGAGTCCAGAGCCCCTCAAAGTGACAGCCAACAAGCTGTAACGAGTGATTTCGTAAAATCGTCTGCGTCTAAAAGCAACTTAAAAGCTTTGTTGACACTGGCATCAGTTTTTGTAATAGGCGTCGGAGTTACAGGCGGATTCTTTATGTTAAAGAATAAGGATATTGGAGTCCCAAAAGCTTCAATCAATCATGATGCTAATATTTCTGAAGACACGGTTCCTGTGGATAATAATAAAACAGATGTGTCATCTGCAGTTAAAGCTACGGAAGTTGCAATTGAAGCACCCGAGGTACAAGCAGAGAAGCCGGTTGTTGACAAGCAAGCTGTAAAGGATGCTTATGTAAAAAAGCTTACGGAATTTACAACAACAGATGATTTTAACGCTTATGACCACGCTTCAAAATATGCGCTTTATGATATTGATAATGATGGAGTCGAAGAACTTATTATCCAGTATGCAGTTTTGATAGGTAATGTTGAGAAGCTTTATTACTATAAAAATGGTGAATATTCAGAAATTGCAAGCTGTGCTGAATCAAGTTTTGAGATATGTCCCGAATCACATTGCGTACAAAGTTACGGTTATGGTGGATATTGTGTGAGAAGAATTATGTACATTTCAGCTCAAGGAAATACAAAAGATGAGTTGTATATTGATCATGATCAAACATGCATAAGGAATAATGTTGGCATTTCTCAATCAGAATATAATCAAGTGATGTCCAAATATGATGCAATGAATTGGGTGTGTCCATCATTCAACACATTTTCAAACGTGTTGCCAGACTCGATAGTATATGCTAAACCCAAAGAGACATATGCTTTCTTAGGTGCTGTAAATACTTCAAGCGATGTATTGAATGTCCGCGAAAGTCCATCAACAGAATCTAAGATTTTAGGAGGACTTCCAAGAGGTACTATAGTGAGGGTATACAGGCTTGATGGAAATAATGAATGGTATAAAATTGAATGTGATGAAAAGAATCTTAAGGGGTATGCATATGCTCAGTTTATTGTGGATTCTGATACTTTTAAAAAGATTGAATCCGAGTATGCTGATGAAAATACAATGATAGCCAAGGGTAGAACTGTACTGAATGACGGCGGAGTTCTTAATGTCAGAGAAGCGCCTTCAACTGACTCCGAAATAGTTACAACTATACCTAAGGGTCATTATGTAGGAATTTTTTCATCAACGGGTGACTGGTATTACATAAAATACTACGCAGACACTAATTCGCCTATATATTATGGTTATGTAAGCAGCCAGTTTATAGAGATCACGCAAACTTTTAGATGATAAATAGTAAATTAAGTATCTCCATGATGTACGGGAAGCAGATGAACAGGCATTGAAGCATTTTGAAGGATATGTTTATTACAAAAACATCGTTCTCAATAAAAAGAGCGTACCGCCCTAAAACAAAGCATCCATCAATTAAAGATGCTGTTTTACAAGAATATTATTAAAGTTGATTTTATTTACGGGGGGAGTGTAAACTGCCCCTTTTTACTTCGGAAAGTTCAATTTTGCTCGTGACATTATTGTAAGCCTTTTTTAATATAAGGCTTACAATATCATTTTTGTTTTTTTAATAACTTTACTGTGCTAAATCGAACGTATCCCGATAACCATACCGAATAACTAAGAGCTTGAAACGACGTAAAATAACCAAATTGGAGCTGGTGATTTTGGGCGACGTTTCATCATCAGCGGTGCAAACAACGGTAAGTAGGCAATTCGTCGATACAATATTTATTGAGCTAAAATGTAAAGAAAAATAAATGATTATCTTTTTCAATATCGCATTCTGTTTTGTATACATTTTGTGTACACTCTTTATTTTGTATGCTATCAGTGTACAATAAATAATGATTGATATATCTGCTTTGTCATTGTACTTTGATAATTACATTTATACACATGAGGAAATAATCTCAGTTCTTGAATTATCACGCTCAAACTACTACAGATATTTCGAACAGGCTGTAGAATGCTTTTACATGCATCTCATACCTGTTCTGAAATCAGAAAACTATGATGTTGATGATGATCTTGTTCCGGTAAAATACGCATGAACAGACACTTGGAAACATACGTAGTTTACCGGAATCTTGAAAAAGTTAGTCACGCACTGCGGTGCGGGGGAGTTGAGAGCAAGCATAGCCTGTGTATATACACTATGTGATTTTTAGAAAAAATCGTTAGTGTAACACAGGCACGTTTCCTTTTTTCTGCTTCGCACGAAAGAACAGAAAACTACTTGTTGGGATATCCCAAACCCTTATAAAAAAGGCGTTCTGACTTAGCTGAAACGACTATATTATGGAAGGAGTAAAGTTATGGCTAACAGAGTGAGAAAACAGCTTATAACGTTCTTCGTTGATGAAGATGAACATGCTGCAATAAAAATGAAAATGCATAAGATGGGAATGAGAAATCAGTCACTATATCTCAGAAAAATGGCACTTGAAGGGCGAATAATAAATGTAGATTACTCAGTTTTTGACGAAATAGCTAAGAGCATTGACAGCATTTCGAGAAATATAAATCAGATTGCAAAACGAGTAAATTCGACAAACAAAGCTTATGAAGAGGACATAATTCAGATAAAAAAACGTCAGGAGGAAGTATGGCAATTACTAAGATCCATCCTATCACAACTACTTTAAGTAAAGCGCTTGATTATATTCAGGCACCTGATAAAACCGATGAAAAGCTTCTTATTTCAGGATATGCCTGTACTCCGAGCGTAGCTGTTTTCCAGTTCAATCAGATTAAAGAAAAAGCTGATAAGAAAAACGGTTCGCTTGCCCAGCATCTGATACAATCTTTTGCACCGGGAGAAGTTGATTTTGAGACAGCTCATAGTATTGGAATTGAACTTGCCGACAGGATTTTAAAAGGAAGATTCCAATATGTTATAGCTACTCATATAGATAAGGGACATATTCATAATCATCTGATTTGGAACTCAGTCAGCTTCAAAGACCATAAAAAATATCACTCGACTCCGAATAGCTATTACTATATTCAGAGAACAAGTGATATTATCTGTAAAGATAACGGTTTATCAATTATTGACAAGCCGAAAGAAAGAGGAAAAAGTCACTATGAGCATCTGCTTGACAAGAGAGGGCAAAGCTGGAAGTCAAAGCTTCGACAGACTATAGATCTCTGTATTTTGAAAGCAAGGAACTGGGATGAATTCCTTATTCTTATGGATAAAGAAAAGTATGAGATCAAGCATGGCAAACATATTTCTTTCCGAGCTGAAGGAAAGGAACGTTTTACACGTTCAAAGACGCTTGGTGAGAAATACACTGAAGATAATATTCGCAAAAGAATAGCCGGAGAAGCTGTTCAGAATGGTGCAGCGAATAGTGATATAGGAAGAAATCTTATCATTGACATTGAGAATAATATTAAGGTAAAACAGTCAGTTCTCGGATAGGTGCAAAGTTTCATTTCATACAGCGACTGCACATAGTCAAGTGTCTGCTGAGCTGTGAAGCCATACAAACGGTTGGCTTCTCTCTGGAGTGTTGTAAGATCATAGAGCTTGGGAGGATTTACAGTTTTTCGTTCAGTTTTTACTGAATCAACCTGAGCCAGTTTACCGTTGCATTCGCGCCTGATTTGTTCAGCTTCATCATAATTTCTTATCTTTTCTTTTACAGCATCAAGTCCATATTCTTTGATATGAACATTGAAATACTTTTCTTTCTGGAAGGTTGCTATCCCATTTTCACGCTCGCAAATCATGGCTAGTGTAGGAGTCTGTACTCTTCCAACGTTAAGTGTTCTGTTGTAAAGGCAAGAGAAAAGTCTGGTCGCGTTAATACCGACAATCCAGTCTGCCTTTGCACGGCATAGTGCGGAATTATAGATATTATCATAATCCTTACCGTCCTTAAGATCAGCAAATCCGTCAAGTATAGCCTTTTCTTCCATTGATGATATCCATAGTCGTTTTATAGGTTTCTGACAGCCTGCCTTGTTGTAAACCAGACGAAATATGAGTTCACCTTCACGACCTGCATCACAGGCGTTAACTACTTCAGTGACCCTACTGTCATTCATCAGAGAACGGAGAATACTGAATTGTTCATCCTTGTCGGGAGATATATCAAAGCTCCAGTTTTCTGGGATTATCGGCAGATCGTCGATATTCCATTTCTTATACTTCTCATCGTAGCTATCCGTATTTGCTAGTCCCACAAGATGTCCGACACACCATGATACGATGTAGTCATCACCCTCAACGTATCCGTTTTTCTTCCCGGTAACACCGAGAGCTTTAGCCATTGCCATGCCGACACTTGGCTTTTCTGCAATTACTAACTTCATAAGATCAGTCCTTTCAGGTAAAAATAAAAGAGCCTTTGATTGCTCAAAAGCTCTTATGTATGAGGATAGAACACTATCTTCTGTTTTTGTGTCTATATTCATTGAATAAATCGTTCACTGTTTCTGCAAAAATTGTTCTTGAATGTTTTTCAGGATCGTTATTACGATTTTTATAGAGTAAGTAACGATCACGCAGTTTTTGTGTTAATCTTTTTCCTTTTATCCATTTAAGTTTATCGCCTATGTAATATTCCTTATCTCGGAATACCCATCGAAAAGGATGTTGATATCCTTTATAATATCGTATGTATTGCTGACGACCATCATCGCAGTGGTATACTATTGCCAAATCACAACTATGTACTATCTTGCTGTTTTTTCTGTCAACAGCTTTAATAGTAATAACACTTGTAGAATTCTCAATTTTAGAATAGCCGAAATTTTTCATGTTCTTTTGGAATGCATCAAAAATTATTTTCCTTATTGTTTCGGCACTATATTTTCCTTTTGGAGCATTCGGTTCTATGTTGACATCCAAATCGTAGCCAATATTCCTGTTTCTTTCACACGTGATCATATTACGACTTGAACTGCCAACAAATTTGGATTGAAAGGTAAAGTGCTTTTTTACCTCTTTCTGTACAGCCTTAATAAGCTCAGATACTTCGGCTTTGTACGGGGATGCTTCTTTTTGTGATACATAAGAAAAGTTATGCATATCAAAACTCCTTTATAATATATTAATTACCCAAGCCACCCGTTTGAAAGAAGTATCAAACCATTAAATTATATCATAATGCAGATGAATTGTCAATATAAAAATTTATGTTTTCCTGATTATACCCGAGTTTGCCACTTCGAGAAAAAATATTTTTGAGTCAAGCCAAGAAATATCGGAAAAAGGCTTGACTTTTTTAGAGAAATATGATATAATATTCTGGTAGGTATTTGAGTGTATATTTTAATATTGGAGGGTTACTATTCATGTTTGTTGAGTGCTATAAAAACCACGGAGTTGAAACATTAAGACTTGTTGAAGGCAAATCAGGTACAAGTAAAAACGGAAAGCGTACTGTTACCAAACGCGTGATACTTACCTTAGGACCATTGCATAGATTTGATGATGGCAAACCAGACTACGTTAAGCGACTCAAGCAGTCATTTGTAGACGGTGATCCGTTGATCGATGCCCTTTTACCATATTGCTCTACTGAAAATGTGAGAAAGCAGTATAAGTTCACTTTCAATGCAGGAGATACTCATTGCTTTGGTGAGACCAAACTGTATTCTCATTGTCTGATTGACCGCATTCTTGAAGAACTTGGAGTAAATGCAACCATTAATTCATACAAGTCATTCAGCAAGATAAAATATGATGTTCTTGGTCTGTTCAGACTTCTTGTATACGGACGTATACTTAATCCGGCATCAAAAGCAGCGACCTTTGCACAGAATGATGATTATTATGATCCAATAGTCAGCTCGGATTACATGTACAATATTTATGATACTCTGGATTTTATTCACGCTCACAAGAAACAGATAATAACTCGTCTCAACACAAAACTAATGCAGCAAACAGGCCGTAAGAACAGCATTATCTATTATGATGTTACAAACTTCTATTTTGAAACTGACAGACCTGATGAAGATGTAGAAAATGAAGACGGAACAATCTCTAAAGGAATAAGACAAAACGGTGTAAGCAAAGAAGAACGTAAACTTCCTATCGTTCAGATGGGATTGTTTATGGATGAAAATGGTATACCGGTATCTATTGAGATATTTCCCGGCAACACACTCGATCATCTTACTGTAGATACTGCACTTTCAAAAAATATTGATGATGTTGTGACCTCCAGGTTCCTCTTTGTTGCAGATCGCGGTATTTGCAACTATAACACTATTTGTCATTTGCTCGACAGAAACAAGGGATACATAATGAGCAAAAGCATATTGAAGAGCAAGACTGAAGAAAAGGACTGGATACTCAATCCGGATGGATATACCATAACCAGTGAAGCGTTCAGATACAAATCAAGAGTTGTGAGAAAAACGGTCACAGATGCAAAAGGTGATAAGAGAACTATCACTGAAAAAGCAGTTGTTTACTGGAGCAAAAAATTCTACGATAAACAGATGTATGAAAACCGATCATTTATTGAGATATTGAAAAATATCAAAGAAAATCCTAATGGCTTTCGTGTTTCCGCTTCACGTGTCAAGGAATTAAAGAAGTATTTCAAAAAAGAACTGATAAATATCGAAACAGGTGAAGCTGTTGATTCAACAAAGCTGCGTTCACTTATTGATGATAACGCAGTTGACGAATACTGTAAGTTCTTCGGATACTATCAGATCGTAACTTCAGAACTTGACATGAGTGATACTGAAGTAATCGATAAATACCATCAGCTTACAGAAATTGAAAATCAATTCAGAATAATGAAGGGCAGTCTTGAGGGAAGACCATTCTGGGTACGTGATGAAGATCATATTGAAGCACATCTTCTTATCTGTCTGATAGCGCTTATCGTTATTAGAATAATTCAAACAAAGATAGTAGAATACAAAGGTGGAAAGGAAAAAGACAAAAGCTGGGAAATGGGACTTAACGACGAAAGGATCGTTGAAGCTTTGAAAAAATGGACTGTTGAAGATATGGATGGAAATCTCTTTAGGATGCACAACATAAACAATGATGATCTTCAAACGATACTTAATGCATTTCATGTTGAGATACCTCCTAAGTTCTTTACAAGACTGGATCTTAAATCACTCAAGAAATCCATGAAAATATTTTGATAGTACGTAAAATTAGTACGTTTTCTCAAAATCTCAGACGACGTACCTGCGCGATAAACGCCGATTATTCGAAGAAACGGAGCCTTTTTGGGGCTCCGTTTCTATTTTACAAGTGGCAAACTCGGGTTATACCACAAATCAGCTGAAAAATCAAGATAAATGCTCTTAACACCATGGTTGCAATGCTTAATTCGGCCTATTTTTCAACTTCTGCTGTGACTTCGTATCCGCCTTTGAAAATTA
>JAEEGJ010012662.1_pt1 | contig 20770 bp, 18 predicted proteins | sample 8958761 | NCBI WGS metagenome assembly JAEEGJ01 (sample SAMN16246546, study PRJNA631951) | gut metagenome | biome: gut microbiome; feature: rumen; material: RS-attached | host: Bos | place: Iran: Karaj | collected 2018-10
GGCTGTTATTTCATTCTCGGAGAAGGTGATCAAGAGTTTCTTGCAAGATGTCACTTCAACGGGAACTGCCCTAAACAATGTATTGGTGAACAAATCGTTTGTCTTCCGGTGAAGCCCGAGATGCTATCGACTGAGATTTTTGAATATTAGTGGTCGTGAAGGATATAGATGCCCCTTGGGTGATGGAATTGAATTCGCATCGATGATGTGGTTTGATTTAGTTGAGGTATTGTTTTGGGGGAAGTAAAGAATCCCACACCAGTTGAGAATAGAACCGTTCCCATCAAATAATAATTGGGAGCGGTTCTATTTTACTTCTAGAAGCCATTAGGGTTAGCTTTATTGGATTTCAAGTCTAATGTCATACGTTTTCTTCAAATATGAGGTCAAACCCCGGTACGATTTCTTCTTTACATATGTCCTTTCACAAATGTCGGACAATTGCTTTAAGGAGTATTTCAGCGTCTCCCCCCGATGATCATCCAGTGGACTACCAACTTCGGCCTCCAGGTCGGAGATATCGTCATCGTATTTCCCTTTAACCCTGGAGTATTTCACCAGGACTTCTATCTTGTCCAACCCGGCGGAGATTTTCATTCGGCTAATCTTTTCTCCCGAAATCGTTTCATTCAGTTGTTTCATGAGGCTTACGAATGCGGCAGTCGGGACATACCAACAGCGACCCCAGGGAATAAGGGTTTTGATAATTGGGGCTTTCTTTGAGCTAGGATTGAAGGTAAACTCTGACTCGGGAAAACCGGATAGAGCGGAAGCATCAATATAACCTATGCATCCGGACAAAGCAAGGCAGTAATCAAAGGGTAGATCACGGACGAAGGTGATCTTGCAGGTTCTTTCATCTAGTTCTTCATATCCCGTCGCCTTTACCAGGGAGTCCGGATAAAAACGATCGAGTGATTTCTGAAGGACGGCGAGGATATCAGCGACTGGAATGGACAGGTCTACTTCCACTCCAGTAAGGTGTAATTTGTGTTTCATGGCATAGTGGTTATAGTTGTTGTCCAGGTGGGTACGGCCGTGAAGATATAACCGTTTTCCTTCTTCGTATGTGTCTTGCTGCGGTAGAGATAGTAATGGACATCCCCATGAGACATTCCAAGAGCATCGGCCGCTGCCTGACATGAATCATAAACCACGGGACCGATTCCAGGTATTGAAACCGAGACCGAACCTTTAGATCCTCTACCTAGTCCACCTTTATTGGAATTATAGCCATCGTAATAGGAGTTATAGAAGGCAATGAGGTATACTTCCGTGTAGTCCATCTCCTTTATCAACTCATCTTTCGTAGCTGCCGTTATCGTCTTTTCCCAGTATTCCCAGGCATCTTCACCGACACCGTATTTCTTTCTGGCGTCGTTAATTTTCTTTCCGGCATACTTGTTATTCAGTCCTTTCCAGACTGATTTCCTGTTTCCAGGATGGACAGTAATGCCACAATAGTACTTCAATGTGTATTTGTTCTTAAGTGTATAGGCCGTAAATTCATATAGACCGGCCGCATTCTTCTTCAATTTAGTAATGTCAAATCTTCCTCTTTTACTCTTCGTCTTGCTCATTTTTATGGTTATTTACTCTGGAGATCACCCTAAGCTGGACTCCTAACGCTTCCAATCTCTTCTTGAGACTGTAATAAGCATCCGTCTTTCTCCTTGTCCGTGGAAGGATTTGGAGAAGGTCGGACAGTCTAATTTCTATGACCTTGCCTTCAGTCATAGGCCCAAACTCCCTTGCAAGGATCTCAATTTCCGGATCCTCATACATCATCACCGGAGCAGGAGGGTTGGAACGGTCTTCCTGGATTCCGGTTAGGTCATAACGCTTCGGCTGGCTACTGTTCTTCACCACACCGAATAACTTCTCAAATAAATTCTGCAACATATATCTCTCGGACGGATTAAGTGCCTATTCACCTAATCACCTCACTCTTAAGGTGTTTCTTCCATAAAAATGGCTAAAAGTACCATTTCAGATCCATCAAAAAACCATCCCCCAGGAAAAGGAGGATGGTTCAGTTAGCAGATAGAAGAGATCTATAGCCCTTTCAGTTTTTTCAGAATCCCTTCCAACGTTTCTTGGCTGGCTTTATCCAGCAACTTGATTATTTCTCTTTTCGTTTCTTCCGTCTCCCAAAGCCTCATTTCTTTAGCAACAGCATCGTCGGCAATCTCGATATAGGGCTTCATGTTCTCATAGGTGGTTTGCCCCATGCATTTCATAACGGTTGTCGGGGAGATTCCTAGCCGAATGGAGCAACAGGCAAACGTCCGTCGAGCATCATGGCAACTAAGGGTTTCATAGAGTTTATTGGAGACGTCATGTTTTTCTTTGTCGACGAAATAAGTTTCGACAATTGCCCGGTCTAGTCCAGCCAATTTCGCGGCTTCCTTTATGTAGTCGTTGAGTTTTTGAGCCGACGGGACGGGAAGTAATGCATCGCCAGGGGTGTCAGTATATTTGTTGAGAATGTCCTGAGCGAAGGAGATAAGTGGAATAGTCAGCATCGCCGACGTTTTTTTGGAGTAAAGTTCCAGTGCTCCCTGGGTTGAGACGGCCCCCTTCTTCAAGGCATAGAGGTCCGAATAGCGTAGACTCGTAAAGGACATGAAGCAAAAGAAATCCCTTGCTCGGATGATATGAGGGGCTGTCCCTTCCGGGAATTCAAACCGATAGAAGGCAAGCAGTTCATCATAGGTCAGGTGAACGATTCTTTTCTTGGGGACCGTAATATGGTGTTTGTACCGGAGGGCTTCATCTTTTACCTCATATCCATTATTTTTTGCCCAACTAAGAATCGCTTTCAGGGACTTAAACCACCGAACTATCGTATAGTTATGGTAGCCTTTCTTGAAGCAGTGATCTCGAAGCCGGATGAGGGCGGCCTTATCAATCAAATCGATTCTGATGCCAGGGTTAGCTTCCAGCAAATGACCAATGATAGCCGGGTACTTGTATTCACTATGGGATTCCCATGAAACCTCTGCTCTCCTGCTGGCGATGAATTTTTCACAGATAGTGGTCATGGAATCGAAATGGATACTCTTTTGAGGCGGCTTGGTAGCAAGCTCTTCTTCCTCAAGAAGAGCCCTCAGTGCTGCGCGGAAAGCCCCGTTATCAGGTACCGTGTTGTTTTTTTCAAAACGACGGAACACGCTTTCCACGTGGTCAAGGACAATCCCTATCTGTTTGTTGATTTCTCGTGCAGACTTCTCGTGCCCACGGACAACATGCTTCGTGTTGGCCTTTGCCCTTTGAGCATCCGGGTCCCATTTGTCTAATTCAACAAAGTCTCCTGTTGTGAACTCCACAGAGTTCTTTTTCTTGTTCCATCGGACGCGCACACAAACGCTTCCGTACTGAGGGTAAGGGAATACCCGAGTGGTGTACTTAATGTCAATCATAACAATCAAAAATTTCCCTTCGGGGCTACAACTATCAGCCCGTGCCATAAGGGGGTGAACCCTCCCACCCCATTCTTGATTGTTCTTGAACCTATTTGTTCCCTCAAAGAACCCAAAAAGTTTTCAACCCCATTGAGTATGAGGTCAATTGGGGTCTTCTAGGTTCTTAGAGTTTCTGCCATTTCCTGACAGACATTCCCCCAGGGGCCACTACACATCGGCTTTCCAGGCATCTGGGAGGCCGGTTTTGTTCTTTCACTGAATTGACTTATATTTACCCCGAGAAACCTGTATGAAAACGATGATACGGACACGACTGACTATTCTTTTGCTGCTGCTGACCGCCTTTTCGGCGTCGGCGCAGTTTCCGCCGCGCACGGTGACCCATTATCCTGCCGTGGAGCCGGCGGCGGAGATCCACTTCGTGGACGGCAATGTCGGCCACTATGCCATCATGCGCATCGGACAAGACGTGATGCGGGTGGCGGTGGGCGGCGACCAGTCCACCCGGATGCCTTTGACCTATGTGGAAAGCATCCGGTTCCAGGACGGGTGCACCCTGTATTACGACCGGGGAGAACTGCTGTTCGACCGGCTTGTCCAACCGGCCCGGCTCAAGAATGAAGGGGGCGACCCCGTTCTCGAGGGCGTTCTCAAATTGACCGGTCCCCAGGCGGAATCGCTGATGGGCCCGGACTTGTACGGGCAGTACCGGAAGAACGCCGGACTGGCCCTGGCGGGGGCCATTACCTGTGCTGCCGGAACATTGCTGCTGATGCCGTATGTGGGAAAGACCGTCACTTTCGTCACCAAGGGCGAGAGCGCCGCTCCCATCAAGTCGTTCAAGGACATGAGCCCCGTCGGCAAGGGCATTACCATCGGCGGCGGCACCGCCCTCCTGGCCGGCCTCGTCATCTACGTCATCGGCAACAGCGGTTGCAGCCGGATCGTCGCCACCTATAACGACGGTCTCGGCCTGGCCTATACCTTCTGACTGCTCCGTATTCGAGAACTTGACGGGAATCCGACAAAAAAACCTCCTGGGCAACCGCCAGGAGGTTTTTTATTGGAGATTTGCAGAAGTTATTTCTTGCTGAAAGCATAGTTTCCGCTCTTGGAGAAGGAAACGTTCATATTCGACCCGGATACGGTACCGGTGATATCCTGTTCCTGGTCATTCAGGAGTTTCCCCTTGGTTTTCATTGTCCCGTTGCTGTACGTGTAAGGGTAGGTGCAAGTTGTCGTATTGCCCTCGGAGACACGCTTCAGGGTCGCATCCTTATCGGTGAAAGACAGCGTAAGGGTTCCAATGCCCACTAAGTCTGCGGTAGCCCAGGTGGTTCCCTTGAGGGAGGTTACAGTGCCATCCTGTCCGCCGTCATCTTTTTTCCCGGAGTTGTCCTTGGAGCAGGAGACGGTAGCCAGAGTGAGGCAACAGGCGGCCAGAAGGCCGAACAGCCTGAAGATTTTCATATGAAAATAAAAGGATTAAGGATTAGCGGATGAATTCTTTCAGGAGTTTGTGGAGGAGTTCGCTGACATTGGAACTCTCTCCGGGATGGGAGGAGAAGGTCGGGGTCTCGTTGACAAAATGGACGACGCGATCCGTCTCCCCGTCGATGACGGCGCAGTAGAGGACGTTGCCGTACGGGTCACTGACAGAATAATTCTGGGATGGATTGGTCAGACCGCTGATTCCGGTCAGACCCTCGATGGCCTTGTCGATGACTTTTGAGGCCGCTTTTTCTACCTTTTCCTTCTGATAGCCCTTCTTGGTCTGGACATAGCCGTAGGAATAGATGACGACGCCGTAGCGGAGGCCGCTCTTGTCCAGCATTTTCTTGAGGGACTTGGGAACGCGGAGGCGGTCCGCCTTGGCCGGGTCCACATCCGGGAAGGTCCGCATCCATTTCTTGATATCCTCATTCTCCCCGTCGTAGTCGGCGGGAATCATGTCGGAGAAGGGGAAGCGTTCCGAATTGATGATGTTCGTAATCAGTCTTGTCGCCGTAGCGGAAGATTCTTCATTGTAGAATCCTTTCCCGTCATCCCCATAAAGGATGATGTAGGAATAAGGCTGGATGAAGGCATACTCCGGAACGGATGCCAGGCTTACGCTGGAATTCGTGTAGCGGGAAGGGCCGCAGGCTGCCACGAGAAGGAGGGCAGAAAAACCGAGGATCAGATGTTGGATGCTTTTCATAGGTTGAAAATTTAGGTAAAGGTAGGCATTATTTCCGACCTGAGGAAATCCGGAGTAGAGAAAGCGCCGCCCCGGGGTTCCGACCGCTGTTCCGGCCGTCTTTTTTCAATAAAAATAGTATCTTTGCAGATATTACCCTCCTGGATGAAATTCAAGGACATCATAGCCAGTAAGTCAACGAGGACCGCGATCCTGCTGGTCGTCGTGGCGGCCATTACGCTGGAGGCCACTTCGCTTCTCCAGGGTGTTTTCTCGCGGAAAACCCTCCAGGCCGAGATGTCGATGCGGGCGGAAGGCCGCCTGAATCTCCTGAAGAGCGAGATCATGAATGTCATCAACCAGGCGGAGGCGGCGGTCCGGAACAAAGTATGGATCGCCCAGTGGAGCTTGGACAATCCGGACTCGCTCGGGAGCGTCGGCAGGATGCTGGTCCGCGACAACCCGGTCATTGTCGGATCCACCGTCGCGCTGGTCCCCGGTTATGACCGTAAGCATCCGCTGCTTTCCCCTTATACTTTCCGGAGCGGGGACAGTCTGGTCACCCGGTCCCTTGCCACCGAAGCGTATGACTATCCGTCCAAGGAATGGTTTACCAAGCCTTTGGAACTGAAAGAAGGATATTGGTCCGAACCCTATGTCGATGAAGGTGGCGGTGACATGTTGATGACAACCTACTCCGTTCCCATTTTTGACGAAAAGGGAAACAGCGCCGCGGTCCTGACGGGAGACATCTCCCTGGACTGGCTGACAGACCTGGTAAGCACCATCAAAGTCTATCCCCATTCCCGCAGCATCATGCTCAGCCGGAACGGATTGTTCATGGTAAGTCCGCGGGAAGAGGTGGTCATGACCAAAACGGTGGATGAGGTAGTGGGCCAGATGAAGGACAGCCTGGCTTTCAAGGCCTTGAACCAGGCCATGCTGGAAGGCCGTTCAGGAGAGGCCACGGTCCTGATTACCAAAGAAAAGCACCACGTTTATTATGCCCCTGTCGAACGGACAGGATGGTCCATGTGCATCATCATCCCGGACGGAGACATTTACAGCGGCATGCGGAAGACCGACCTGATGACCCGCCTTCTCGGAATACTGGGATTGATCATGCTCATCATCCTCCTGCGTGCATCCGTCAGGAGTCAGCTGAAGAACACCGAGCTCAGGCAGCGGAAGGAAAGGATGGAGGGAGAACTCCGTGTCGCCAGCAGGATACAGATGTCCATGGTGCCGGATCCCGGCAAGTCGTTCCCGGAAAGGGACGACCTGGACATGGCCGCCTCCATCATCCCGGCGAAGGAAGTCGGCGGCGACCTGTATGATTTTTTCATCCGGAACGAGAAACTTTACTTCTGCATCGGGGATGTCAGCGGCAAGGGGATTCCGGCATCCCTCGTGATGGCCGTGACGCGAACGGCGTTCCGGACGGTCTCGGCCCGGGAGGACAGCCCGGCCTTGATTGTGCGTTCCATCAACGACGGCATGGCGGAAATGAACGAGGACAACTTGTTTGTCACGTTCTTCTGCGGCGTGCTGAGCCTGGACACCGGGCATCTGTGCTATTGCAATGCCGGCCATAATCCGCCGAGAGCCTTGACGGACCGGATCTTCGACATTCCGACGGAACCGAACCTTCCGCTGGGAATCGTGCCGGGGTACCCTTTCGTGGAACAGGAACTGGACCTGCAGTATGATGACGCCCTTTTCCTCTATACGGACGGACTGACTGAAGCGGAGAACAACCGTCAGGAACTGTTTGGCGAAGCCCGCATGGAGGCGGCTCTCCGCGGGAGAAAGAGCGCCTTGGACCATCTTAAGAACATGCAAAAACAGGTTGCGATGTTCGTCGGCGATGCTCCGCAAAGTGACGACCTGACCATGCTGTTCCTGCATTACCTCGGTAAGAAAATGGGATATCATCTGACCCTGTTCAACGATGTCCGGCAGATTTCCCTGCTGGCCGGATTCATGAACCGGATCCGGGAAGAGAATAACCTGAATCCCGGCCTGGCCACGAAAATCAATCTGGCCCTGGAGGAGGCTGTGACCAACGTCGTCATGTATGCTTATCCGAAGGGAACCAAAGAGAAAATAAACCTGGAAGCCGTCCGGGATGGGAATACGCTGCGGTTCACCTTGACCGACCGGGGGCGGGTTTTCGATCCCACGGCGGCCCCCAAGGCAAACATATCCGCTTCCTTGAAAGACCGCCCCATCGGCGGGCTGGGCATCCATCTGGTCCGGACCATCATGGACAGCGTCACCTACAGGCGGGCGGAAGGGAAAAATGTTTTGACCATGACTATCAATATCTGAGCAATGGAAACGAAGATCATTCGAGAGAACGACACGACGACCGTTTACCTGAGCGGCCGTCTGGACACGCCGGCCGCACAGGATGCGGCGCCGGAAATGAATGCACTGAAAGAAGATGCGTCGGGAACCATCATCCTGGACTGCACGGATTTGAGTTACATTTCCAGTTCCGGGCTCCGGCTTTTCCTGGTTCTCCGCAAGGAGGCGACGGAAAAAGGCGGAAAGGTGATCGTGCGCAACATCAGCGACAGCATCCGCAGCGTGTTCATGATGACCGGGTTCCTGAACCTTTTTGAGATCCAGTGATGCGTCTGCCTCTCTTGGCGGTGAACCTGCTTTCGGAGCACTTGCTCCTTTTGTGCTCCGTCCTGATCTTTGCCGCGGTTCTGGTGACCAAGGTGGGGTCCCGCTACGGCGTGCCTTCCCTGCTGCTGTTCCTCCTGTTGGGAATGGTGGCCGGCGAGGATGTGCTCGGCGTCCGGTTCGATGACTTCAAACTGGCGGAGAGCATCGGCCATTTCGCGATGACCATCATCCTGTTCACGGCCGGGCTGGAAACGTCCATCCATGAAACGCGCCCCGTCCTGCGTCAGGGAATGCTGCTTTCCACCGTTGGCGTGCTGCTTACCGTCCTCTTCACCGGTCTTTTCATCTGGCTGGTGTTCGGCAAGATCATGAGCGCGCCTTTGTTCGGATGCTTCCTTCTGGCGGCCGTGATGGGCTCCACGGATTCGGCGTCCGTCTTTTCCGTCCTGCGGGGCAAGAAACTGCATTTGCGGGAGAATCTGGGGCCGATGCTGGAGTTGGAATCCGGAAGCAACGACCCGATGGCCTATATGCTCACCATCATCCTGATCCAGCTGGTGACGGATTCCCGGAGCGCCGCAAGTGCCGGAACGCTGCTGATCAACAGTATCGGCCTCCTGTTCCTGCAGATCGTCGTGGGTGTAGCCGTGGGATTCGGGGTCGGTTTCGCCGCCCGGTGGCTCCTGGGCCGGTTGCGCCTCGCGGGCAGCGCCCTGTATTCCATCCTCATCCTCAGTGTCGGCTTTTTTGCCAACGGCATAGCGAGCCTCCTGATGGGAAACGGCCTGCTTGCACTGTACATCGCGGCCATTATCATCGGCAACCGGACCGATCTTCCCCATCGTAAGGAGATTCTTAACTTCTTCGATGGAATGACGTGGCTGATGCAGTTGGTGATGTTCCTGATGCTCGGTCTCCTGGCCCGTCCGTCCCGGATGCTGCCGATGCTGCTTCCGGCGATTCTGATCGGTCTTTTCATGATGTTCGTGGCCCGTCCCGCAAGCGTCTTCCTGTGCCTGATGCCTTTCCGGGACCAGAGTGTCCGGGCCAAGACTTTCGCCTCCTGGGTGGGCCTCAAAGGAGCAGGTCCCATCCTCTTCGCCGTGTGTCCGGTGATTGCCGGCCTGGAAGGGGCGAACGATATGTTCAATACCGTCTTCATCATCACCCTTTTCTCGCTGCTTCTGCAAGGGATGACGCTGAGTCCCGTCGCCCGGATGCTCCGTCTCAGTTATGACGAGGATCCCAAGGCGGAGACCTTCGGAATGGAAATCCCCGAGGAGATGGGACTGCTTCGCGACCATACCATTACGGAAGAGGACCTGCAAATGGGATCGACACTCCGGGAATTGGGACTGCCGCACGGCATCCGCGTCATGATGGTGCGGCGGGGAGATACCTACCTGGTTCCCCACGGCAGCATGCCCCTGGAAGTAGGGGACAGGCTGGTGATCATCATGGGTGAATCGGACGACTAGCGACGAAAAACAACCAACCGTATGAAGAATATCAGCTGTATCACTTTGATGCTTGCGACCGTTCTGGCGTGGGGTTGCGCCAGGGGTGCGCAGGATGTGCCGCGCTTTGTTCCCAAGGGCCAGAAAGCGCTTGTTGAATGGGAGTTTTCCAAGGACGGAAGCACCTGGGAGACGGTGACGGTGCCGCATTCGTACAATGCCGTGGACGGCCGGAGCGCGAAGTATTACCGTGGACCGGCAACGTATCGGCGCAGCATCGACATCAAGGATCCGGCGAAACCGGCGTACCTGCTGCTCGAAGGGGCTGCACAGGCGGCGACGGTGCGGGTGAACGGACAGGAGGCCTGTGTCCATAAGGGGGGCTATACGGCCTTTGCGGTGGATCTTACGGGCCTGCTGAAGAAGGGAGCCAACATGGTCGAGGTCGTGTGCGACAACACGGAGGATATCGAGATGATCCCCGTGAGTTCGGACTTCAACAAGAACGGCGGCCTGCACAATCCGGCCTGGTTGTATGTGCCCGCCGGGGACGTGTATTTCGACCCGGCGGAATACGGGCCGTACCGGCTGCATGTCGTGCAGGAGAAGGTGTCGGATGCCTCCGCGGAAGCCGTCGTCCTGGCACAGGTCCATGGCGAGGCCGATGTCGTGCTGAAGGTGCGTGATGCGGCTGGAAAGACGGTTTATACCCATACCGAAAAAGCCGTTTCAAGCGCGTACAAGCACGCTTTTACCCTGGATAATCCGCATCTTTGGAATGGTGTCGCGGACCCGTATCTGTACACGGTGGAACTCACTGCCGGCGGCGACAAAGCGGTGACGGAGGTCGGTTTCCGGTATTATTCCATCGACCGGGAGAAGGGTTTCAGCCTGAACGGAAAGCCCTATCCGCTGCGAGGTGTGAGCATGCACCAGGACAGCGACGGGAAAGCGTCGGCCTTGACATACGCCGATTATGACCGCGATTACGAGACCGTCCGGGAGCTCGGTTGCAATTTCCTGCGGCTGGCGCACTATCCCCACAACGACTATGCCTTCCGGCTGTGCGACCGGTTGGGCATCATCGTCCAGACAGAGATTCCGTGGGTGAACATCTGCGGGGTTCGGGCGACGGACGCGTACATCGACAATATCCATTCCCAGATGACGGAGATGATCCGGAACCTGTACAACCATCCGTCCATCGTTTTCTGGGGGATGTGGAACGAGCTGGACAGCTGGGGCAACCGTGAGAACTTCCAGGGCGTGCTGGACGCGCGGAGAGTGGTCGATGAGACCGCCCGCCTGTATGCCTATGCCAAGTCGCTGGATCCGACCCGTTTTGTGGGCCTGACCGACGACAGCGTGTTCGAGCGGGATTTCTACACGGAACTCCAGGCGGACTATTATTCCGAGAACCGGTATTACGGCTGGTACTACAGCCCCGGCGATTTCTCCGGCATCACGGAGTGCATGACCTGGATCAAGGACAACATGGGGCCGGCCAATATCTCGGAATACGGCGTCGGCATCAATCCTTACTGCCATACCTGGAAGGAGGAGGACATCCGCCGCTACTTCTCGGACGACAAGCACATGGAAGAATACGGGAACCGTTCCCATGAGTCCCATGCGCAGCAGATCGCCCGGATGCCCTGGCTCAATTTCACGTCCTTGTGGATCCTGTTCGATTTCCCCGTCGCCGACCGGCACGAAGGCTATCTGGACAGCGACGACGGCGTGAACTTCACGGAGAATCCCGCCCGGATGTACACGAACGACAAAGGTCTCATCACCCGCGACCGGGAGACGAAAAAGGATGTCTTCTATCTGTACAAGGCCTGGTGGAACACCCGGGAGGAAACGGTGTATATCGCCGGCCGCCGGCTCGCCGCCCGCCCGGCAGGAGAGCCCTTTACGCTGACGGTTTATTCCAACGCCCCTTCTCTCAAGGTGTTGAAGGACGGGAAGGAAGTTGCCGCACAGGCGTCTTCGGGCGAAGACACCGGCGTCATCTGGAAATTCCCGGACTTGACGGTCGATGCCGACGGCTCCACGTTCAGCGTGGTTTCCCCGTCCGGGAAGACGGATAAGGTCACTTTCCGAGCGCTGTAATATAGATATTCCGGATTTCCAGCGGGCCGCCTTCGCTCTGGAGGGCGATCGGGCCTTCGGAACGGTCGAAATGGGCCTCGTTCATGAGGACGCCATTGACATAAGCCTGGATGAAATTGCCTTTGCAGATGATTTCGGCGGTGTTCCACTCGCCGGCAGGTTTTTCTGCGCTTTCCACGGTGCTCCGCAGGAAGCGTCCTTCGGTCAGTTCCTCGAAGGCGGAGCCGCCGGAGGCGATCATGTCGCCGGCGCGGCCGTTCATCAGGTTGACCTCTGCGCAGCGGGGCCAGACGGCGTCGATGGGCTCGGCATGCAGGAAGATGCCGCTGTTGGACGGCTCGGCGACCCAGCGCCATTCGACATGGAGTTTGTAGTCCTTGAAGGATTGTTCCGTGATCATGTAACCGAAAGGCTGGCCGGCGATGGTGATGACGCCTTCTTTGGCACCGAAGACCTGCGATGCGGGCACGTCGCTGTCGGGGGCGAGATGGAATGACCAGCCGTCCAGGTCCTTTCCGTTGAAGAGTTTCGTTTCGCGCTCCCCGCAGGAGAGGCAGAGGAGGATGCCCAGGGTCAGGAGGGCGGTCAGGTTCCGTTTCATGGTGTCATTGCATTGGTTTTCCCTGCAAACATACGGAATAATCTTCTAAAATGCAGTATATTTGCGATATAGCTACCGTCGATATCCCATGTTCAAAGCCTTGCTGATCGCCTCGTTGCTGCTGGCTTCCACCACCGGAGAAGTGAAGGTGTATAAAGGAACCAGCCGGTATAACTCGGACGTTCTCTGTACTGTCCGGGACGGTGCAGTGTACAGGGGAAGGTCCAATTATCAGTCGGACGTCCTCTGCACCATCCGGGGCAACCAGGTGTACAAGGGGCGCAGCAACTATCGTTCGGATGTGCTCTACACGGTCCGTGACGGGAAAGTGTACAGAGGGACAAGCGCTTACAACTCGGATATCCTGCTGACCATCCGGGACGGGAAGGTTTACAAAGGGACATCGACCTATAATTCCGACATCCTGGCCACCGTCCGCGACGGCGCCGTGTACGACGGCCGCTCCACCTACCGATCCGACATCCGCTATACCATGGACGGCCCCTTCACCCTCGAAGAGTTCGTGGCCGTCTGGCATGCGGTGATGTATGGCTGGTAAGGATTTCTTGTTATCTTTGCAAGCAATATGCTCGGAACCATCGTCAATACCGCCTGCATCGTCGCCGGCACCCTCATCGGGACCCTCTTCAAGAAGGGGCTCGGGGAGAAATATACCAAGACGCTTTTCAATGCGATGGGCCTCGCGTCCCTCGCGTTGGGCGCGAATTCCTTCGTGGCGAACATGCCCAAGAGCGAGTTCCCGGTGCTCTTCATCCTCTCGCTGGCCATCGGCGGCCTTATCGGATCCGCTCTGGACCTGGACGGCCGCGTCAAGCGCGTACTCGCGAAAAAGGGCGGCGACAGTTTTGCGAAAGGCCTCATATCGGCCTGCCTGCTCTACTGCATCGGCACTTTCTCCATCGTGGGTCCGGTCCTGAGCGCCCTGCAGGGGGATAATACTTTCCTATACACGAACTCCACGCTTGATCTGGTGACATCGACCGTCTTCGCGACGACCTACGGCATCGGCATGATCTTGGCGGCACCCATCCTCTTCTGCTGGCAAGGGTCCATCTGGCTGGCGGCCACCCTGGCCTCCTCCAGTCCCATCTTCCAGGGCACCCTGGTCAATGAACTCGCCATCGTAGGCGGCGTCCTCATCATTTCCTCCGGCCTGTCCATCCTGGACATCAAGGACTGCAAGACGCTGAATTACATTCCCGCCTTGCTGGTGCCGCTCGTCTGGTTCCTCGTGAAAGGGCTGTTCTAGGCGGCCGCCCGCGCGCCGGATTGTTGATAACTTTTTTCGGAGAATTCGGGGCAGTGTGCTATCTTTGTTATCCAAGACCGTTGCACCATGTCCTTCGTCCACCTGCACGTACATACCCAATATTCCATCCTGGACGGTCAGTCGTCCATCGACAACCTGTTCAATCGCGCCGAAGAGCTCGGTATGCCCGGTCTTGCGATTACGGACCACGGGAACATGTACGGGGTGAAGGAGTTCTTCAAGTATGCGAAGAAGCATCCGTCGGTGAAGCCGGTCATCGGGTGCGAGGCGTACGTGTCGGTGGGGGACCACCGGGTGAAGGAGAAGGGGTACTACCACCTGATCCTGCTGGCGAAGAATTACCAGGGCTACAAGAATCTGGTGAAGATCGTGTCCACAGCCCACATAGAAGGTATGTACTACCGTCCCCGCGTCAGCCACGAGGTGCTGGAGAAGTACCACGAGGGCCTGATCTGCAGTTCCGCCTGCATGGCGGGCGAAGTGCCGCGCGCCATCCTTGCGGGTGACATGGACCAGGTGGACAAGGTCATCGAATGGCACAAGAAGGTCTTCGGCGACGACTATTACCTGGAAGTGATGCTCCACAAGACGGAGGTCCCGGGGTTGTCCCGGGAGGTCTATGACAACCAGATGGTCTATAACAAGGTCATCTTCGAGCTGGCGGAGAAACACCATGTGAAGGTCATCGCCACGAACGACGTGCATTTCGTCCGGAAGGAGGACGGCCCTGTCCATGACCGGCTCATCTGTCTGACCACCAACTCGTACATCGACGATCCCGACCGCCTGCGTTATACCCAGCAGGAATACCTCAAGAGCGAGGACGAGATGCTGGCCCTGTTCCCGGACCATCCGGAGGCCATCTCCAACACCCTGGAGGTGCTGGAGAAGGTGGAGGCCTATTCCATCGACAGCGACCCCATCCTCCCTGTATTCGAGATCGATCCGGTCTTCATGCAGGAGATCGACGCGCAGATGGAGAAATACAAGGACGTCATCGACGCGGGCCGATGCGACAGGAAGGGGAATTACCGCGGTGACGGTTTCTGCCACTCGGTCGCCTATCTGTGCCACCTGACCTACAAGGGCGCCCATGAACGGTACGGGGAGGAACTGAACGATGAGCAGCGTGAACGCATCGACTTCGAGCTCAAGACCATATCCCGCATGGGTTTCCCGGATTACTTCCTGATCGTTCAGGATTATATCGCAGCCTCCCGTGCAATGGGGTCCATGGTGGGGCCGGGCCGAGGTTCCGCCGCCGGTTCGGTTGTCGCTTACTGCCTGAAAATCACGAATCTGGACCCGATCCGGTACCAGCTCCTGTTCGAGCGTTTCCTCAATCCGGACCGCATCTCCATGCCGGATATCGACGTGGACTTCGAGGACCTGACGAAGGCCCACAGCTATGTGGAGAAGAAGTACGGGACGGACCATGTGTCCCGCGTCATTACCTTCGGCACGATGGCTGCGAAGAGCGCTATCAAGGACGTCGCCCGCATCAGCCGTGTGTCCATCGACGAGTCCAACCGTCTCGCGAAGATGGTCCCGGACCGCCTGAGCGAGAAAAAGGAGAAGGAATATCCTTTCAACCCGAAACTGGACGAGCTGAAGTCCGGCTTCAAGGTGGTGGAGAAGGAAGTCGAGGAGGAGAAGGACGGCCAGAAGGTCCTGGTGAAGAAGATCTTCCAGAAGGGCATGGAGGACGTGGACGTGAAGATTACGCTCAAGAACTGCTACCGCCTGGTTCCGGAGTTCATCGAGGAACTCAAGAACGGGCCGGAACTGAACAAGGAGGTGCTCAAGTACGCCCAGGCCCTGGAGGGCTGTGTCCGACAGGTGGGCATGCACGCCTGCGCGACCATCATCGGCCGGGGTGACCTGACGGAATTCCTGCCCATGACCCTGTCCAAGGATAAGGATACGGGCGAATATGTGCGTACGTCCCAGTACGACGGCCATTATATCGAGGATGTGGGCATGCTCAAGATGGATTTCCTCGGGCTCATCACCCTGTCCATCATCCACAACTGCCTGGACCTCATCAAGGAGCGCTTCGGCGAGGACATCGACATCGAGGCCATTCCCATCGATGATAAGCCCACCTACGAACTTTATGGCCGCGGCGACACCGTGAGCGTGTTCCAGTTCGAATCGGAGGGTATGCAGACATGGCTGCAAAAGCTCCGTCCCACCCGTTTCGAGGACCTCATCGCCATGAACGCCCTCTATCGGCCCGGGCCGATGGACTACATTCCGGATTTCGTCGCGCGCAAGCAGGGTGAACAGGCCATCGAATATGACCTTCCGGAAATGTCCGAATACCTGGAGGACACCTACGGCGTCACGGTGTATCAGGAGCAGGTGATGCTGCTGTCCCAGAAGCTCGCCGACTTCACCAAAGGTGAGGCGGACAAGCTCCGCAAGGCGATGGGCAAGAAGCAGATCGACATCCTGAATTCCCTGAAGGGGAAGTTCATGGAAGGCGGTATGAAGAACGGCCATCCGGAAAAGGTCCTGGACAAGATCTGGAAGGACTGGGAGAAGTTCGCCCAGTACGCGTTCAACAAGTCGCACGCCACCTGCTACGCCTGGGTGAGCTACCAGACGGGCTGGCTCAAGTGCCATTATCCGTCCGAGTTCTTCGCCTCCTGCCTCACTTATGCGAAGAGCATGGAGGAAATCAAGAAGATCATGGACGACGCCCGCGGCCACGGCATCCGGATCCTGAGCCCGGACGTGAACGAGAGTTCCGCCACCTATACCGTGAACAAGGACGGTGACGTGCGCTTCTCGCTGGGCGGCATGAAGGGTTTCGGGGCCAACATCGTGGAACTGATCCTGAAGGACCGTGACGAGAACGGCTTGTACACGGATATTTACGACTTCGTGGAGCGGATGGGCGGCGTAATCAACCGCAAGGCATTCGAGACGCTGCTCTATGCCGGCGCGCTGGACGGTTTCGGCATCAAGCGCCGCCAGTACGAGCTTCCGGGCCGCAGCGGGCAGCCGTTCATCGACGAAATCGTCCGGTACGGTGAACTGTACCGGAACGACACGGTCGATGCGGCCGCATCCCTGTTTGGTGACATCGAGGAAATGAAGCCCGAGCGTCCGGTCGTTCCCGAAATGGTGGAGGAAGACGGAGACGACTTGTCGATGCTGCAGAAGGAAAAGGAACTCGTGGGCATGTACCTGTCCTCGCATCCGCTGGACAAGTACCGGTTCGAAATGGACAATTTCGCGACCTGCGACATGGCGAACCTGGCGAATTACGTTTCCGAGTGCGAGCTGGCCAGAAAGCCGGCCAAGGTATGCATCGCAGGCCTGGTCACGGAATACAAGCAGCTCTATACGAAGAAGGGCGCCCCCTATTCCCGGACCATGCTGGAAGACTATTCCGGCAGTTATGAACTGACCCTGTTCTCCAAGGACCATGAGACTTTCTTCAAGTACATGGTTCCGCATGAGGCGCTGTTCATCGAAGGCGTCATCGAGGAGAAATTCTCCTTGCGGCAGGAGGAACGGGCGCAGGGAAAGACCGCGCCGTATGCTTTCAAGGTCAAGAGCATCATGATGCTGGGCAATGTCTGCGAGTCCACGCTCAAGGCGTTTTCCATCAACATCGAAACGCCGATGCTCACCCCCGCTTTCCGCAAGGGTCTGGTGAAAGTGGTCAAGGCGCATGACGGCAAGACGCCGCTGGAAGTCTTCCTGTACGATCCTGAAACGCGTTTCCGCATCCAGATGAAATCCAACAAGTTCCAGGTTGCCGTGAATGCCGACCTCATCAACGAGCTGCGCGCGCTGGGGGTCGACAAATACGAAGCCGTGAAGAAATAGCCGGATTGAAATCTAGAAGCGCACGTTGACGGTCGCCTCGAACGTGAGGCCATAGAAGACGCCGGACGTCTTCACTTTCGTGCGGAGATGGTCCTTTTCTTCGGAGACTTCCGTTTCGATGCCCTGGAAGCCGAAGCGTTCGTATTCTGCCATGACGATCACGTTGACACGTCCGCCCGTATAGCAGAGCCCGCCCTGGAGGGTTGGGGAGAAGGCCGGCTGTCCCTGGTAACGAACCTTGGAGATACCGTCGGATGTGTTCTGTTCCGTCTGGATGTGGTTGTAGAAGGAGAACATCGGCGTGACCGTCGCGTTGACCGTCAGGTTCCGCAGGCCCTCAGCCGTCTTCGGATCGCTTGGATCCCGGTGAAGCAGCACCCAGTTGAAAGAGTATCCGCCGCCCAGGGAAACCTGCTGGGTGGAGTACCGTTGCAGGTTCTTGAGCTGCTCCCAGATCGGGTCTTTGTCGTCCAGGGAGAAATCACCCTGCAGGTATTTCGCCGAGACCAGCCAGGAGCCGGCGCTGCGACGCTGGAGGCTGCGGCCGCTGTAGACGGCGTTATAGACGAACTTATGCCGGTTGAAAGCGTAGAAGGCATCCAGGGTCAGGTTTCGCATTTCGCCCATGTAATCGGAGGCCAGGTTCACGGGAGAGAGGCCGTCGAGGGCCAGTGTTCCGACGGGGTATTGGTGGATCTTGTAGTATTGGATCCGGGCGCCGTAAAAAGAACTGTTCAGACCGAAGGAAAAATAGGAATTGCGATCGCTTCGTTTTTTGCCGAGCTGGACACCGTAGCCGAAATGGGCGGAACCGTAGCCGGCCGACAGGCCCCATTTCCAGTAAGGCTGGTTCTGGAGACCGGTATCCATCGTCCCATTGATGATATCCGCGTGGTCGCCGACGAAATCGTGAATGGTGATGTCACTGTGGAGGTCTGCAGCCAGATGGATGGTCTGTCCTTGCGTGCCCACCACCCACTTGAGCTTTGACTGGTAGACATAAGTCGAATCGAGGCTTTTGTCGGGTGCGGTCAGGCTCGCGAGGGCTTTCTCGCCGAGGGCTTTTAGGCGGGATTTTTCCTGGGCGCCGGCGGTTGTGGCAAGACCCAGGAGCAGGGACAGGACAAGAACGTTCTTGCGGTTCATACCTGCAAAGATAACATTATTTCACTATCTTTGTAAAGTGAAAATCCGGCTTTTATATGTGCTGTTACTGCTGCTTGCACTCTCATGCGGGCGGCGAAATCCGGCCTTGCATACGGCCGCGAAGGTGGTTGAAGACCATCCGGACAGTGCATTGTACCTGCTGGACGGTATCTCCCGTGTGGATTTGGCGACCGACCGGGAGAAAGCGGAATACGACTATCTGTCGGCGGAGGCTTTCTATCGGACTTACTTCTTCCTGGATGATGCAACGGAAGCCGCGTTGGAACGCGCCTGTTTCTATTTCGAAGAGAACGGTCCGTCGATGGAGCGGATGCGTGCCTGGGAGCTGATGGGCACGGTCCAGACGGCCCTGGGCAGATACGGCAGCGGTATGGTGTCCTTCCGGAAAGCCGGTGCCGTGGCCCGTGAGATTGAACGATCCCGGAACCGTCTCGGGATGTTCGCCCTTCTTGTCGCGGCGGTACTGGCGACGCTAGTGCTCTACTTCTGGGCCAGGAAGATTCAGACAGAACGGTTGTTGGCCGAAAAGCAGGCCGAAAACGAACGTTACATGTCCGTTGCGGAGGACCTGAAGTCCCGTCTTTCCTCCCTTCGGGCTGACCGGCCCAAACTGGGCGGCCTGGATACCCTGGACCGGCTGTGCGAACAGTATTATGTCTTTGAGGGGACATCCAACCTGCAGCCCCGCGTCCTGAACGAAGTCAAGTCGATCGTGGAAGGGCTCCGTAACGATGCCAAGGTGCAGAAGAATCTGGAACAGGCCCTGGATGAGCGTACGGACGGCGTGATGCGTCGCCTCCGTGCCGCCTTCCCCAAGTGGAAGGACGAGGATTTCCTGCTTTACCTCTTCACGGCCTCCGGCTTCTCCGCCACGACCATTTCCACCCTTCTGGAGAAAGACAAACCCTACGTCTATAATCGCCTCTATCGCATCAAGGAGCGTATCAAAACCTTGTCCTCGCCGGACAGCGAAGACTTCTTGGATTGTCTGGGGAAGTAACTTTTACGATCAGTCTTTCCACCCCTGCGCCTTCACGGGGAATTCCACGCCCTCGGGAGTGACGAGGACGCAACCGGCTTCCGGCTGCGCCAGGTGGCCGATGACGTCGAAAGTCTGGAAATCCCGGCGGAATTTCTCTAGGTGGAGGATCGGAATCGTGAAAAGGAGCCGCATGTCGTCACCGCCGTTGAATGCGGCCGAGACCGGGTCGATGTCCAGCTGCTTGCCAAGCTGGAAGGTGTTTCCTTCGAAGGGGATGTGGTCAGCGTAAACCTTCGCGCCGAGGCCGCTGTCGCGCTGCAGACGCTTCAGTGCGTCGCCGAGGCCTTTCGTAACAAAGTATCCGTAAGACGGGTAGATTTCAGCGTCTTCGAGTTTGGAGACCACGGCGGCGTCCAGTTCCGGGCGGAGATAATCGCCCACGAACAGCTTCCAGGGGGACATGTCGGGCTGCTGTCCGTTCTTTTCGAAATCTTTCCGTCCCTTCTCCAGCACCTGCATGCCCAGATAGGCCGCACCCAGGCGGCCGGAGATGCAAAGCAGGTCTTTGGATTTCGCCGCCATGCGGCGCTTGTCGGTCAGGAGCGCTGTTTCCCCTGTAGCCGCCAGGCTGATGAAAAGCCCGTTGGGAGAAGGTTGAAGGTCCAGGTTCACGGCCTCGAAGCCATGTTCCTTCGCCGCAACCGTAATTCCCATCCAGAGTTCTTTCACATGGTCGAAATCGAGTTTGGAGGAAAGCCCCAGGATTACGTTCAGGAGTTTCGGGTGCGCGAGGGATGCGTACAGTTCGCCGACAGTGCCGACGACACATTTGTAGCCGAGATGCTTCAGAGGGAAATAAACGAGATTGAAGTCGATGCCCTCGAGAAACATCCGGGCGGCGGTATGGATCTTCCCTCCTTTCTCCGCACCGTAGGTCAGACCCGGTACGGGCTGATAAGCAGAGAGGCGATAGAGCTGGTCTATCGCCTCTACTTTTCCGATGTCCGAAAAGGATTCGGCCATGTTTATCGGAGCTGGAAGATCACCGGGAAGGTGTAGGTGACCTTGACGGC
>JAEEGJ010012664.1_pt1 | contig 20766 bp, 19 predicted proteins | sample 8958761 | NCBI WGS metagenome assembly JAEEGJ01 (sample SAMN16246546, study PRJNA631951) | gut metagenome | biome: gut microbiome; feature: rumen; material: RS-attached | host: Bos | place: Iran: Karaj | collected 2018-10
TCCGGTCCTGCTACTGCGGAACTGGTCGTTACTTATGAGGACGGCAGAAAAGAAGTAAAGAAGATCCACGATTTTAAGGGCCCCGGCATCATCGAAGGTATGCATAACCTTGATGCTTCCATCGAGGCATTCGCTCGATCCTGCTTTATGTATGCGCTGGATATCAAGCAGGATCTGTGGTTTGCTACGAAGGATACCATCTCTAAGACATATGACCACCGTTTCAAGGATATCTTCCAGGAGATCTTCGATAACGAGTTTAAGGATAAGTTCGAGGAAGCCGGTATTACTTATTTCTATACGCTGATCGACGATGCCGTAGCTCGTGTTATGCGTTCCGAGGGCGGTATGCTCTGGGCTTGCAAGAATTATGATGGAGATGTAATGTCCGATATGGTTGCTTCTGCCTGCGGAAGCCTTGCTATGATGACTTCTGTACTCGTTTCTCCTTCCGGAAAATATGAGTATGAGGCGGCTCATGGTACTGTAACACGTCATTACTACCGTTATCTGAAGGGTGAGACGACATCGACAAATCCGATGGCTACTCTTTTCGCCTGGACAGGTGCTCTCCGTAAGAGAGGCCAGCTCGATGATCTTCCGGATCTCGTTGCTTTTGCAGACAAACTGGAAAAGGCATCGATCGATACGATTGAGGAGGGTGTGATCACCGGAGACCTGAATGCTCTTATGGATCACCCGAATAAAAAAGTCGTTGATACAAAAGCTTTCCTGGAAGCGATTGCTGAGAAATTAAACTAATCTTGGAGGTTTAGATATGAGTTATTTTGAAAGTTGGACCAAGCATTCCGAAACTGTTGAAAGTGAAAGCGAGTATAAAGCATATATCTCTAAGTATTATGAGCTTGAGAAGAATGCTTACGACGCGATTCTGACAAAGTATCCGGATAATGAGGATCTTCTGAATGGTAAAGCAGTCGATCTGGCTGAGAAACTCGGATTTGGTAAGGACGAGATGGAGATCTTCGTCGGTTTCCTCGAGGGAATCAATTCCAGCTTGACTGAGGAATATGACTATAAGTCTGTAGACGAAGAGTCTGATGTTGCTCTGAAGATCGATTATGAGAAGCTTTACTACAACATGCGTGATGCCAAGGCTGAGTGGCTGTACACTCTTAAGAGCTGGAATAACGTTCTTACTGAGGAGAAGATGCAGGAGATCACCAAGCAGTATCGTGAAGACAATATTGTCCATGTTGAAAAGATCGGCAGAAATGATCCTTGTCCGTGCGGCAGCGGTAAGAAGTATAAGAAATGCTGCGGTAAGAAAGAGAACTGAGTTCTAATATCTAAAACTGAATAATCATATATTGGGGCCTATGGCCCGTATGTATCGGTTAATACCCGACTATGAGATTGAATCGTATTTGTGATTGATTTCGTAGTCGGGATTTTTTTGTGCGAAAGGAGGTGAGATTTATGAAGATGAGTGAACTGCATCCGTCTGTAAGACCTTACGAAAGACTTGAGTTATTCGGTTCAGAAGCACTTTCGGACGAAGAACTTCTTGCTATCGTGCTCCGCACAGGCACAAAAGGGAAGTCCTCGAAGGAGATCGCATTACAATTACTATCTTCCGGGGAGAATCCGGATGGTATTTACGGTTTATATTCATTATCCCTGCAGGAACTGGCTGCCCAGGAGGGTATCGGAAGAGTTAAAGCCATAACGGTTAAAGCATGTCTGGAACTTGGAAGGCGATGCATGATGAGTTACGGAGTCAATCAGCGGATGAGGTTTTTAAATGATGAGATAGCAGTGAAGTATTTTGAAGAAAAGCTTGCTTTCCTTGAGACTGAAGAGGTGCATGTTGCTTTCCTCGATAATCAGAAAGGACTTATTTCCCATAATGTTCTTTGCAAAGGGAGTGTAAATGGCGTCGGAATCTGTTTCCGTGAGCTTTTCCGGATGGCAGTTAAAGCAAATGCCAGCGGAATCATACTTGCGCATAACCATCCCGGTGGAGATCCGACTCCAAGTAAGGAAGATATTGAAACAACAAAGAATATGCAGACAAGCGCTCGAATGATAGGAATCGATGTGATCGATCACATCATCGTCGGGCGCGGAATATCGTACAGTATGCTGAAAAACGGAGATATGGAGGAGTATGAAAATGAGAACTGATAGTAAGACATTGCCGGAAAAACTGGTATTTAAAGATTTTATAAAAGCATTTCGGGCACAGTACATGTATGGAATGCCTGATCTTAAGAACTATATGATTACTGAACAAGTGATACATAAGAATAACAGGGATCTACACGGGATCATCATTCGGAGCCCAGGGAAAAGAATTGCGCCGGTCTTCTATTATGAGGATTTTTATAAAGAGTACCTCAACGGGGAATCAATCGATGATTGTATTCGCAGGATGGGAGAGTTTGTGGCCGGGATCACGCTCCCTGACGAGTGTTTCGGTGAAGTATTTTCCTGCTGGGAGAAAGTGAAGGACAAATTGGTGGTCAAATTGATTAATCTGAAGAAGAATCATGATCAGCTGATCAGTGTGCCGCATATGGTCCTGGGGGATATGGCCGTAGTCGTTCAGATCTATCTGGATGATCCTTCTCTTGGAAAAGGTTCTGTTATGGTTGACAAATCACTTCTCGACATCTGGCAGATCGAACGAAGCGAGTTGTTTGATGTAGCTTTTGAAAACATGGACGAGTATGGGATACGGTCTTTGAATCTTCTTGATTTTGATCCGGATAAGTCCGATAGGGAGAAGGATGCTCCTGATATCTTTGTTATTTCATACGATGCGCCGTTCCCGGGAGCATCAGCGATGCTTCGGACTGATTATCTTGTCGCCTTTGCACGGAAAAAAGAATCGGATTACTATATCCTGCCTGTTTCCGTTCATGAGGTGCTTTTGATACAGAAAAAGACGGGAATCGGAGACGATATGCTGATTAATATGCTTCATGCGATCAATCATGACAAAAACATATCGGATAACATGCTTTCCGAGGAGGTTTTTTATCTGGACCATGAGGAAGGGAAGATCCAATATCTTCTGGGTGGAAAAGAACTGCAACTAAGTGTTTCGTAAACCTTCGCTTTTATTGACAATTGAACAAGGCAGGGGAATTTGTGGTATAGTATATTTTACAGTTATTATGCAGTGGAGGACTCTGAATTGAGACGTATATTTGAGAATAAAGTGCTGGCCCTGGTTTTGGCTACCATATTGCTGGTTTCCTTTATTGTTCTAAGCGCAATTCCCGGAAGTCCGATTGCCGGTGCTACAAAACCCCTGTCTTTTATTGTCGATCCTATCCAGTCTGCATTTCAGAAAATAGGTACAAAGATCTCGGATTTCTATTCCGCTATTGCCGAAGGTATGGAGATCCGTAAAGAAAACGAAGAACTGCGTGAAGAAATTGCCGAGCTGGAGTATCAGGTACAGCAGGGTGAAGAAGCCCGTATCCGCTGGGAAGAGCTTAAAAGTGCTTTTCAGATACAGGATACATTCGAAAACTATCACATTCACGGAGCTTCCGTTCTTACACGTGAATCAGATGAATGGTTCAGTGTTATCAGGATCAATGTCGGTACAAATACAGGAATCGATTCATCTACCGGCTCTTATGCTGTCGTAGATGCCCGTATGAATCTGGTCGGCCGCGTTATGACGACAGACCTTGAATCTTCTAAGATCCTTCCGCTTATTCATGAGGGATTTACGGTCAGTGCGAAGGTGAACGTTGTCAACGGTGCCACGGTTATGGTTTCCGGTGATGTTATCCTGAAGAATGAAGGACTGTGTGTAGTTACCAGAATCCCTGCTAATATTGAACTTCACCCGGGTGATGAACTTGTAACCAGCGGTGAGGGCGGTCTCTTCCCGGCAGGTATTCCTATAGGTAAGATCGAGAGTTTTGATAATTCGGATCCTGATAACCCCAAAGCGACGATGCGTCCATATGTATCGATTTCTGATATCAAGGATGTCTTTATCATGGTTCCTAATACGGAAGAGGACGACGCTGAAGTCACTGAGCCTCAGCTGACGACCCAGAGCCCCGAGACTTCAACTGTTCCGCCGACCTCTTCGGCACCGCAGGAAACGAAGGATGAAAAACTTCCCGAGACTACCGGAGAAGGTGCTGCATGAGCAAAAAAGAACGTGCAAGACAGATTATCCTTTATGCGGTGTACATCACAAGTGCTTGCTGCCTTCAGGTTACATTTCCGCATGTTTTCCGTCTTTTTGGAAGAACATCTGATCTGATGCTTGTGTTTGTAGTTCTGTCCGGCTATCTTTTCGGAACGAAAGACGGCATTATTGTCGGATTAATTGTCGGAATGTTCCGTGACTATTTTTCCGGACCGGTTATCAGCGGACTCAATGGTTCTCCGGTCGCTATTCTGGGTATAGGACTTCTGGCGTTTTTCTACATCGGTCTTTTATCTTCGGTTATGTTCAGAAAAAGATTCAGAAGGAAGTATAACCTTGCCGTACTTCAGGTTATCCTGATTTCTTTGATCTATTACTCGCTCGGACATATTGTTTCGTTCGTATACCTGAAAGTGTCGAATAAAATAGTGGCGTATCATTCGCTGAAATATCTTGTATTCTCAAGTGTCCTGCCGCAGATTCTGGTCAATGTGATCGCTGCAGTTCCGCTTTTGCTTCTTTTAAGGTTCGTAGGTCCTTACAAGAAAGGGATACGCGCCGGACTGGTCGATGGTTATAGTATGGAGGACCGCAGATGGCAAAAAATCTGAAAGATGAAAATATCTACGTTTTTGACGAAGATCATATCTCATCAAATACTGTCTCAAGCAAGGATGGTATGTCTCAGCGTCTGTTGAATTTCTTTACCAGCCGGTATTTTGTCCTTGGTCTTGTTTTCTGTGTGTTCGGACTTCTGATCCTTATTAAGACAGTATCTTTGCAGTTTTCGGATTATTCTAAGAAAATCTCCGCTAGTTCCGTCGGTGTATCTCATCAGTATGTGGTTCCGGCTCCCCGTGGTGATATTGTTGACTGCAATGGCCGTGTGATTGCGACAAGTCAGGAGATCAACGTTCTTATGCTGGCTAATGCCGGTATGGAAGAACAGGACCTGAACAGTATGTGCCTTGAACTTTCGTATCTCTTTGACGAGTACAACTGCGTGCCCGTCGCGGATCTTGATGAATACTTTTCTGTTGAACCGTACCAGTTCCTTAAGTCTGAAGAGAAGATCGCGCTCTGGCAGACGAACCGGAATCTCTTTGCGTTAAAAGAACCTAACCCGAATACGATCGTTACTTATACGGATTCCTATGTAAAAAGTGACCCAAAAGTCTTCTTCCTTTATCTCAGAAGGCTTTTTAAGGTGGATGAGAATTACAATGAGAATGAGGCATACAGGATCATTCGCATCCGATATCAGATCTATATGGATAACTGGTCATTCCAGACCGGTACTCCGGTAATGATTGCGAAAGATGTTCCTGAGGAACTTATCCAGATGCTTCTGGAACAGAATTACCATTACATGGGTATTCTGGCTAATAAGGAGTATCGAAGAGTATACACCCCGCTGGCGAAGTTCTCTTCTCATGTTATCGGATATATCTGGCCGATCTCCCAGGAAAGACTTACGGAGCTGGCTCCGGTAGGATATCAGGCTTCCGACCTGGTAGGACAGGGCGGCGTTGAAGCGCAGATGGAAAGATACCTCCACGGTCAGTATGGTGAAAAACCATATAATATCTGGTCAACGGATGAGGAAAACGGGTACTTCTATGATTCTGCACTGGGAATTGATCCGGTGCCGGGTGCAACTGTAGAACTTACGATCGATTCGAATGTTCAGCAAGTGGGCATTAACGCAATTAAAGAGTTTATTGCAAACGCTCAAAAAGAGGAATTGGAAAAGGAAGAGTCAAAGCGTCATAAGACGGCCGATTCCGGTTCTTTTGTAATGATGAACGTCCAAAACGGTGAGATTATCGCCATGGGTTCGTACCCTGATTTTGACCCGAACGACTTTGTTCTTTCCAGAGAAGGAGATGCGCAGGCTAAGGTTCAGGTCAAGTATTATCTCGGTATTGATGAATATAAAGATATAGCAGCTGCTGATATGCCTATCTATAATCGTGCGATCCAGCAGATCTATCCGCCGGGATCAACATTTAAGATGGTTACTGCTCTTGCAGCCCTGGAAAATAAGATAATTACGCCTCAAAACAGTGAGGAGCGATGTGTCAGTCCTACTGACTTTGGCGGTATGCCCTGGAAGTGCCTCGAAATGCCGGATACCGGTCATGGGCTTCTGGATCTTAAGTATGGTCTTGCCACATCCTGCAATATCTATTTCGCGAAACTCGGAGTGGATACGACTATCAATGAGATCGATCGTATTGGTAAGTCTCTCGGATTAGGAGAGTTAACGGGTGTTGACCTTCCCGGTGAGGACCCTGGAATCCGCGCAAACCGCGCCAATAAGGCTCGTCTTCGTCAGGGACAGACGGATGAGGATAAAGACTGGCACGTAGCGGATACTGCACAGGCGGCGATCGGTCAGTTCGACAACTGCTTTACTGTCATTCAGCTGGCACGTTACACTGCTGCGATTGCAACAAATAAACTTGTCACACCTCATGTTATCAGAAGAGTTGTTGCGTCGGATGGTTCCATTCTTTATGAGGGATCGACTAAGACTCTGCCTTTGGGATATGACCAGGAATATCTGGATGTTATCCATGTAGGTATGAGGGCAGTAGCAGATGACCCTCAAGGTACTGCTTATAAGCAGCTTAATGATTTTCCGGTCAAGGTTGCATGTAAGACAGGTACGGCTGAAACAGGATTTGAAGATATTAAAATGGAGTATTCAAACGGTTTGTTTGTATGTTATGCTCCCGGTGATCCGGATAAAGAACCGGAAGTCTGTATTGCCCTTTGTATTGAAAAAGGTGCTTGGGGAAATAAGACTGTTTCTATCGCGAAGAAACTTCTTATGGCTTACTATGGTGTTTCGGATCCTAAGGAGAAAGCACCTGTAACGAATGATGCTCCGCTGGGAGATGTATCTGATACGGAAACAGAGAAGACCCCGGATCAGAACCAGGATCAGAATCAGGATCAGAATCAGGAGTAAGAAATCTGCAGTTGTTTGCACTTTTTATGCAAAATAGTAAATTTTAGTTGCAGATTTCCCCTTGAGTTAGTAGAATATATATATACTTTTTCGGAGGCACCGGGAATGAAGATTGTTGTTATGGCTGATAATCGGAAGAATGAGCTTCTTGTAAACTTTTGTATTGCGTATCGTCAGCTCCTTTCAAAACACACTCTGATATCGCTTCATAACACTGCTACCTTATTGGAATCAGCTGCTGATCTTAATGTGGTCGGCTTGTCGACAGATTATTCCGGTGGTTTTGATCAGCTTGCTTCCCGTGCAGAATATAACGAGATCGACTCTGTTATTTACCTGAGAGATACACAACTGGCGAATTATAATGAGATCAATCCGCTTCTTAAGGCGTGTGATTACAATAGTATTCCGTATGCCACGAACCTTGCTAGTGCCGAGATCCTGATCCTTGCTATTGACCGCGGTGATCTTGACTGGCGTGAACTTGTTCGGGATTCTTCATTCTGATATTCATGGATATCCTTTCATTTTCTTATGGCCTTGCTTGTGCCAATATGTATGTCATTCGTTTCGGTAACGAGGCGCTGGTGATTGATCCCTGCTGTCCGTGGGAAGAGACGGGGCTTTCTGATATTGATGTAAAAGCTGTTTTCTGCACGCATGGACATTTTGATCATATCGCTGAAGCAGAAGGTATTGTTTCGAAGTTCGGCTGTCCGATCTATATCTCCGCTCAGGATCAGAAAATGCTGAATGATCCTTATCTGAATCATTCAGCGAGTTTTGGTATTAATGTTTCCGTAAACGTAAAATCTGAGATTCTTCCCGGGACAGATATGTCATCAGCAGATCTGGATATGTGCGCTGCACCGGTATTTTCGATTAAGACTGTCTGCACTCCGGGTCATACTTCGGGATCAGTTTGTTATCTTTTTTCTTTTGAAGATGGGAAAAAGATCATGTTTACCGGTGATATGCTTTTTAAGCGGAGCATTGGAAGGACGGATCTTGGCGGGTCCCATTCGGATATGATTGACTCGATCCGTCTTCTTCAGACGATGGAAGATGATATTGTCTGTTATCCAGGACATGGTCCGTCAACAGACTTAGGTTCCGAAAAGAGATTTAATCCGTTCTTTTGACATATTTCTCCCATTCGTAGTACTTTTGCTACTTTTTGTCGAATAAATCTGCGTATTTATTTTTTGCTTCCTGCTATATTGAGGCAGGAGGTGACGAACATGCATACAACGCAGACAGCAATTGTCTTTACCATTGTTTTTTCAATACTATGTGTGACTTTATCCATGTGTCCTGTGGTCTATTCGAGAACTCATGAGATAGCGTCTTTGTCAGTAGAGTGTCAGGAAGAGGATAACCGCAAAGGGGCTATTTATCATGTACGATCCAAAAGAAGCGAGAATAATCAATGGGATGTTCTGATGAGCTGCCCCGAAAAGGCCTACAGATTCGGAAAAGGTGTACGTGATTCATTGCGTATTCTCCTGAATTAGGAGGTGCGTCATGAAAATAAGATTTAAAGGCCGAAAAGGTACGATTACTCTGTTTCTATGTATCATTCTTTCTGCTGCGATTATTCTGGAGAGCATATATATAAAAGGTGCGTACCGACGGAAGCAGGAAGTTATTCTTACAACTGCGGTATCACATCAGGTCGAACAGATCCTTTCCCAGTTTAACCGTAATTATCAGGATTGGTATGGTATCTATGTTCTTGATTCGGTAGAGTCAGATCATGCCGTGTTCGATGAAATGACGAAAAAATATCAGGATATGTCATTTCAGTATGAATTGACGGACGAGTTTACAAATGATGATCTGCGTAAATCAATTTCAGAATATATGCGTCTCCGTGGGCTTGCATTTGAGGGATCTGGGATCATGGATCGACTCGGGTTATCAATTTCCAAACTTACAGGGACAGATGCGATAACAGGATCCGGTATTAGCTCATGGCTTCCGACTTTTCAGGATTACTTTCTGAACAGGGAAGAATTCTCTGAGATGTGGGAGAAAGTAGAGGAAAAGTGTGCTGAGAACGGTTTAGAGGACAAACTCACGGATTTCTATTCGTTTGTGGATGATCTTGATGAGGTTTGGAAAAAGAACGTCAGTGCCGTAATGGAAATCGGTGATACGACAGTCCCTATTTCATTGTTTGATACGTCATGCGTGGGTTATATGACCTCTGCGATGGATAAATACATGGATTATCAGCTTCCGTCGATCGTCGACAGGCTTTTGATCAACGAATATGCCGCGTTTTCTTTTGATTCCAGAGTGAAAGAATATGAGGAAAATAGCAGAAGCGTTGAAGAAGCGAACATTATCGGCATCCCTTTTTCGGAGATTCATGGCGAAAATACCTGTGATCTGGAATATCTGCTGGTTGGCAGTTCCTCATCCGGGACGAACAAAAATGTCTCTTACGGTATGATCCTAGGCACAAGATTAATACTGGATTTCAGTGCTTTTCTCATGGATGAATCGAAAATGGAACTTGCATTTGGAATTGCAGAAGTAATATCAATTCTTGTCTTTGTTTCCTCGTTCTTTACTGTTTATGTTGACCCGGTTGTGATTCAGTACACCATTATCTTTTTTATGGCCTTTATGCGTGCTGTTTCGGATACCTCTAAACTTACCTCGGGAAAAAAGGTCCCCCTTTTTTACAATTATGCGATCGATGATTACCTGCAGACGACATATCGTGACTATTTCCGTGTTTTTCTGCTGTTTGTGCCCGAGGATGAACTTCTGGATCGTATGAATACCGTGATCCGGCGTGACTGCTCGGAACATCTCTATACAGGCGTCAGTGCAACGGGAAAGCTTTCTGATGATCCGTACTCGGTGAAAAGGAGGTTTGAATTGTATGAGAAGGGGACATAAGAAGATAAGGTCTGAAATTGGTTCAATCGTTTTGGAAGCATCTATTGCAATGTCTTTGTTTCTTGTGCTTATCTGTGCAGCAGTTTCGTCGATAACATCCGTTAACGCTGAGCTTTATATGCAGAGAGCATCAGAGAATGTTGTTTCAGAGTTGAATGTAGCGATACCATTTGCCTCAAACGGTATACAATGTGTCGATGATGTTGTTTCTGTCTTTGGAATTGCAGATAAAGCGTCTATTGATACAGACAAGCTCGATGAGACCCTTGGAATGTTCGGAACTGCTGCCGGTCTTACGGGCGTGGATATTGAAGATGTTATTGGAACAGCATTATTCGGGCGATATGTTCGTGACCGGATCGTCGAGGAATACCGAAGTCTGATCAATCAGGACTGGATTTACGATAATCTGGTACAGAATGTCTCCGTATATCTTGATTATGAAGGTGCTGACAAATGCGTATATGTTTGCGTTTATTATGATATTGAAGCCGGAAAGATAAAGATTCCGAGGTCTTACTGTACTTCGTTTTCACTTTATGCGGATGCGATACCACTGAGAACAAAGTCAGACGATGATGATGATAAAGAAACGGATTCTGTGTGGGATCTTGATAATTTTGAAAGAGGTACAGCTATAAGAGAACGTTTCGGCGGTAATCTTCCGAGCAGTTTTCCAACAATCAGTTCATATTCGGATAATGAGATCGTCTCTATAAAAAGTATGGATACAACGGCACCATATTATCAGGATGGTGGAAATGTAAAGAAGAAAATGAGGTCATATATTAAGGATCTTGAGGAGTTTGAAGGCGCTGAGTATTCGGGGACAACGGTTACTGTTTTACCGGATACACGGAAGACGCTGCTTCTGGTCATTCCGGAGAACGGTTCCGAGGAAAGTCTACGATATATTAATGAGATGAAGTCTTATGCATCGGAGAAAGGTGTGGATCTGAAGATCGAAAAGTACGAAAAGTCCCATCATTACGATAATACAGATACATCTGACAGTTAGTGCATTATATATAATTTATATATATAAAAAAGTTGTTGTCACATTTCTTTCCTTGCGGTATAGTATTAGGAGCTGATATTTTGAGTTGCTATGTTTTCGGAGGAAAGAGATTGAAACAGAATATCGAGCAGGTTAGAGAAGTCGGGTCAACAAAACAGGCATCTTCCGGCAGAAATGGCGAAATGTCCATCGGTGATGTTCTCCGTGTTGCCAAGAGACAATTGATGACGAAGCGCATTCTGATCGCTATCGTCGTGATTCTTTTGGTAACGCTCTGTGTTTTCTTTGTGTCTACAGGCTATCTTGACAGCTTTATTGATTATCTGATCAGTCTCGCAGAGTGAAACGATGGTTAACGACAAGTTAAAAGATGAGCATATGGATGATCTTTTCAAGGCAATCCTGACTTTGGAGACGACAGATGAGTGCTATTCTCTTTTTGAGGATCTCTGCACGATCTCCGAAATCAAGTCGCTTGCGTCCAGGTTTCAGGTTGCGATCCTTCTTGCGAAGGGTTATACCTACACGGAGATCTTCGAGAAAACAGGCGTCAGCACAGCAACGATCAGTCGTGTTAAGCGTTGCCTGGATTACGGTGCAGATGGGTATCGGACAGTGCTTGACAGAATGAATATACAGGCTGAGAAGTCAGAAAAAGGAAAAACGGAAGGAAAAGGAAAGAAATGAGCATTATTACCAAGATCTTCGGTACGCACAGCGATCATGAGATCAAACACATCATGCCGATCGTGGAGGAAATCGAGAGCCGGTCTGATAAGTACAAAGAAATGTCTGAAAAAGAATTAAAGGGCATGACAGATGTCCTGAAGAAGCGTCTTGCTGACGGTGAGACTCTTGATGACATTCTTCCGGATGCATTTGCAACGATCAGAGAGGCTGCACACAGAGTTCTTGGACTTAGACCGTATCAGGTACAGCTGATCGGTGGTATCATTCTTCATCAGGGCCGTATCGCCGAGATGAAGACCGGTGAAGGTAAGACCCTCGTGGCGACTCTTCCGGTTTACCTCAATGCTCTTACCGGTCGCGGTGTTCATGTCGTAACCGTCAACGATTACCTGGCAAAGCGAGACAGTGAGTGGATGGGTAAGGTTTACCGCTACCTCGGCCTTTCAGTCGGACTGATCGTTCATGACATGGATAATTCTGATAGAAGAAAGGCTTACAATTCCGATATTACTTACGGTACGAATAATGAATTCGGATTTGACTACCTCCGTGATAACATGGTGGATAGAAAAGAGAAAATGGTGCAGAGAGATCTCGTTTATGCGATCGTCGACGAGGTCGATAGTATCCTGATCGATGAAGCAAGAACACCTCTTATCATTTCCGGTATGGGTGGAGAATCCTCCGATATGTATACCAAGGCGGACCGCTTTGTTAAGACACTTAAGAAGTTTGTCGTTGTTGAGACAGATGAAAAGGTCGATATCGATGATGTCAGCGGAGACTGCGACTACGTAGTTGATGAGAAGGCAAGAACTGCTGTACTTACTGCCAAGGGTATTGAGAAGGCTGAGAAGCACTTCGGTGTTAATAACCTTTCTGATCCGGAAAACTTCGATCTTCAGCACTATATAAATAATGCTCTTAAAGCGAACGGTACCATGGAACGTGACCAGAAGTACGTTGTTACGAATGGTGAAGTTATTATCGTTGACGACTTTACCGGCCGTCTGATGTATGGACGCCGTTTTAGTGATGGTCTCCATCAGGCAATTGAGGCAAAGGAAGGCGTTAAGGTCGAAAGAGAATCCAAGACTCTGGCTACGATTACTTTCCAGAATTACTTCCGTATGTATGAGAAACTCGCCGGTATGACCGGTACTGCTTATACCGAGGAGTCTGAGTTCCGTCAGATCTACAGTCTCGACGTTATCCAGATCCCGACAAATAAGCCGATTGCACGTATTGATGAGCATGATGCGGTTTATAAGAACCAGAGCGGTAAGTATGCAGCAGTTCTCCGTCAGGTAAAGGAAGCTCATGAGAAAGGCCAGCCGGTACTTGTCGGTACTGTTGAAGTAAGCAAGTCCGAGTTCTTGTCTAAGATCTTTACCCGTGCGGGCATCAAACATGATGTATTGAACGCTAAGAACCATCTCCGTGAGGCGGAGATTGTTGCTCAGGCCGGCCGTTACGGTGCAGTTACTATCGCTACAAATATGGCTGGTCGTGGTACCGATATTCTGCTGGGTGGTAACCCGGAGTTTATGGCGAAGCAGGAAATGAGAAAACTCGGTTATACTGAGGAACTGATCGATGCTTCTACTGCATATAACGAGACCGATGATGAAATTATTCTCGAAGCTCGTGAAAGATTCTCTACATTGGAGAAGAAATTTAAAGAAGAAATCAAGGAAGAAACAGAGAAGGTTAGAGAAGCTGGCGGTCTCTTTATCGTCGGTACAGAGCGTCATGAGTCCCGCCGTATTGATAACCAGTTAAGAGGTCGTGCCGGTCGTCAGGGTGACCCGGGACGTACGAAGTTCTTCCTTGCACTTGATGATGATCTGATGCGTCTGTTCGGTGGTGACCGTGCAACATCCGCATTTGAGCGTCTCGGCGTAGATGAATCCGTTGAGATCCAGTCCGGTATCCTCTCTAAGCAGATCGAAAGTGCCCAGAAGAAGGTTGAGGGCATGAACTTCAGTACAAGACGTCACGTTCTCGAATACGATGATGTTATGAATGTTCAGAGAAATCTTATTTATGAACAGCGCCGTAAAGTCCTTGATGGTGTGGATATCCATGATACGATCAAGAAGATGCTCACTGCGGTTGCCGAGCGTATTGTTGACCGCGCAGCACTTGATGGCGATGTCGGAACTGAAGAGTGCAAGGGCCTGAAGGCTAATATCGCCGATGTCTTCGGTGATGTTCCGGTTCTTGATGATCTTTCTAAGACGATCAGCGAAAAGGAAACTGCTGATGCATCTGAAGTATCCGAGAAACTTGTTGAACAGGGTCTCGAAAAACTTGAAAAGCGTGATGAGGAGCTTACTCCGGAGATCTTCCGTGAGGCTGAGCGTCAGATCCTGCTTTTCAATGTTGACCAGAAGTGGATGGATCATATCGATGCTATGGATCAGCTCCGTAATGCAATCGGTATGAGATCTGTCGGCCAGAAGGATCCTGTTGTTGAATACCGTATCGAAGGTTCTGAAATGTTCGATGAGATGAATATGCTTATTCAGAACGATACAGTCCGTCTGATTATGAAGGCTAACATTGAGGCCGGTCAGCGTATTGAGCGTAAAAACACCGTGAAGAAACTTCAGGAAGGTCACGGAAGTGCCCAACTGGATTCTGTTGCTAAGCGTGCGCAGTCCGGTGTGGATGCTAAAGCCAATCAGCAGGCAGGTATTACACAGAACCAGCCTGTAAAGCGTGATTCAAAGAAAGTTGGCCGCAATGATCCGTGTCCGTGCGGAAGCGGCAAAAAGTATAAGAATTGCTGTGGAAAGGATTCCAATGACTAATTCTGATTACTATGCGAAGGTAGTTGAGGCATCTGAGTATATCCGTTCTCAGATAACGGATATTCCTGATGTCTGCCTTGTGCTGGGCTCAGGTCTGGGGCCGCTAACGGATCGTGTAGAAACGATCTCGGAGATTGCTTATGAAACTATCCCTCATTTTCCGAAGACAACTGTAGCAGGACATGACGGAAAACTCCTGGTTGCCATGCTTTCCGGTCGTCTTACATTCATTATGAAGGGCCGTTTCCATTTTTATGAGGGCTATTCCACACAGGAAGCAACTTTCTATGTTCGTGTGATGGCGAAGCTCGGTGTGAAGACTCTGGTCATGACTAATGCGGCCGGTGGAATTAATAAGGATATGCATCCCAGCGAACTGATGGTAATTACCGATCATATCGGACTTTTCTGTGATTCGCCGCTTCGTGGTGCTAATTTGGACGAGTTCGGACCTCGTTTCCCGGATCAGACATGTGTCTATGATGTTGATCTTAGAAACAAACTTATTGATTCGGCAAATGAATTAAATATTCCTCTTCATCATGGCGTATATGCATATACCCGCGGTCCGCAGTATGAAACTCCGGCTGAGATCCGAGCTCTTCGTGTCTTAGGCGCTGATGCTGTCGGTATGTCGACGGTTGCAGAGGCTATAGCGGCAAGTCATAGCGGATTAAAGGTTCTTGCAGTTTCATGCATTACGAATTATGCTGCCGGAATCTCCGGACAGCCTCTGTCACATGCGGAGGTCATGGAGAATGCAAACGCTTCTTCGAAGAACAGTATTGCGTTAATGGAGAAGTTCTTCTCCAAATTATAAGGAGGATATACTATGAGTGAACTGCCTCGTTACGAGATCAAAGACATCGCATTAGCCCCTGAAGGGCATCACAAAATTGACTGGGCATATAGAAATATGCCTGTTTTGCGTATTATTGAAAAAGAACTGAAAGAGACACGTCCTTTTGAAGGACTTAAGATCTCTGTAAGTGTTCATGTTGAGGCGAAAACCGCCAATCTTGCACTTGTTCTCCGTGAGGGCGGTGCGGATGTTGCTCTTACAGGCTGCAATCCTCTTTCAACTCAGGATGATGTTGCGGCAGCACTTGTTGAGCGTGGCATGAAAGTATACTGTATCCATGGAGCTGATCCTGAAACGTATAGAAAGCATCTTGAAATGACGCTTGCTTTCGGTCCGGACATTGTTATTGATGATGGCGGCGATCTGGCTATGCTCCTGCATTCCACGCATAAGGACCTTGTAGCAGGAATGCTTGGTGCCTGTGAAGAGACGACAACAGGTGTTCACAGACTCAAAATCCTTGAAGAAGAGGGAAGACTTGCATATCCAGTCATTGCTGTTAATGATGCACGCTGCAAGCATCTCTTTGATAACCGTTTTGGTACAGGTCAATCCGTATGGACGGCAATTATGGCGACAACTAATCTGATCGTTGCCGGAAAGTATGTTGTTGTGGCAGGTTTCGGTATGTGCGGTAAGGGTGTTGCACTTCGTGCCAAGGGAATGGGTGCGCGTGTCATCGTAACCGAGATCGATCCCGTTAAGGCATGTGAAGCCATTATGGAAGGCTATGATGTCATGACGATGGACGAAGCTGCTCCGCTGGGAGATGTTTTTGTAACTGTCACAGGCTGCAAGGATGTTATTACGAAGCAGCATTTTGAAAAGATGAAAGATGGAGCGATCTGCTGTAATGCCGGTCATTTTGATGTAGAGATCAATCTGGTTCAGCTCGGTGAGATGGCAAAAGAGAAGAAGGAGCTCAGAAAGAACATTGAAGGATATGTAATGCCTGACGGACGTACGATCTGTATTCTTGCAGAGGGCAGACTGGTTAATCTGGCCAGTGGAGACGGACATCCGGTTGAGATCATGGATATGAGTTTTGCTCTTCAGGCTCAGAGTGCACGTTATATTGCCGAGCATGGTAAAGAACTCGATAAGCATGTTTACGATACTCCGACAGTGATCGATGACCGTGTTGGTGAGTTCCTCCTTCAGTCAAAGGGCTATTCAATCGATAAGCTGACTCCTGAGCAGGATAAATACATCCACTCTTGGGATCTGGAGGAATAATATGACCAGATCAGTGCTTTTCTCGGATATAACGATCGTAACGGCACACGATAACGCACCGGTTTCAATTCTCGAACATGGATATTGTTCCGTGTGCGGTAATAAGATCGAATATGTCGGAACATCGAAAGACGATGCGATTGCGGCTTTTGGTGAATCCGTTGATTACTTTGAGTATGACGGCAGAAACAAGATCCTCTGTCCGACATTTGCTAACGCACATGGCCATACTCCGATGTCGATCTTCCGTAATATCGCGGATGACCGTTCGCTTCAGGACTGGCTTTTCGGTCAGATCATCCCGCGTGAAGATAAGATGATTGCGGATGACTTCTATTACGGTAATCTGCTGACGCTTGCCGAGATGATTGAAGGCGGTACGGCCTGTGTTGCCAATATGTATGACGGCGCGCTTCTCATTGCAAAAGGCGCTGTGGAGACAGGATTCCGTGTCCAGCAGACCTCTATGGGCAAGAAGTGCGTGAACGGCAATTGGTCTATCGACAGAACCGGCGTTGATGAACTGAATGCTTTTATCGCGTCAGATGGAAAAGGACTGCTCACGCACAGTCTTCTCGTGCATTCGATCTACCTGTATCCGGAATACTTCTATCAGCCGCTCGCGGAACTGGCGAAGGAATATGATCTTCCTGTCAGTGTGCATATTTCCGAGACGATCACGGAGAATGAGAACTGTCAGAAGAGTTATGGCATGTCTCCAGTACAGAAGCTTGATTGGGCGGGACTTCTTAATGATAAGACCGTAGCTGCCCACTGTGTCCACTTAAGTGAAGAGGACAGAAAGATCCTTGCTGCGCGAAAAGTCTGGGTGGCTCATAATCCTTCTAGTAATATGAAGCTTGCTTCCGGATTTGCGGATATGGTTGAGATGATGAACGACGGTGTCCGTCTGTGTCTCGGAACTGATGGCGCGGCCAGCAATAACAATCAGGATATGTTCATGGAGATGCGTCTGGCTTCCTTCATGGCGAAGGGAAAGACTCTCGATCCGACAGTGCTCGCTGCAGGTGACGTCTTTAAGATGGCGACCCGAAACGGCTATCTGGCATGTGGCTTTGATAGTTGTGGTATTATAGAAAAAGGCATGACGGCGGATATTCAGATCATTGACTATGACTGTCCGCAAATGTGGCCTCTCGGTAATCCGCTTTCCGCACTGTTATATTCTTGTGGCCCGAAGTGTGTCGAGTCCGTGATGATCGACGGACAGTTCGTACTTTATAAGCACGAGCTTAAGACGATCGACATGGAGAAGGTGAAAGCCGAGACGAAGAATACGATGACGCGTCTCCAGTGATTCTCGTGTGAAACAGCCTTAAGGGCGATTTCATATGTCCACGTAGCTCAGCAGGATAGAGCGACCGCCTCCTAAGCGGTAGGCCGGAGGTTCGAATCCCCTCGTGGACGCCAGAAAAACTCCCGATTCCGGATCCGCTGCGATCCTCGGTCGGGAGTCTTTCTTTTTTATCCGCTGTTGATTTATAATGACGTTAAGTTTTGACATGATGGAGGGTATCTTATGAAAACACTTATCGTCGTTGATATGCAGGCGGATTTTATTGATGGCGCTCTCGGTTCTAAGGAAGCAGCTAAAATCGTCTCCAATGTAGTGAAAAAGATTAAGAAATACGTGAAAAACGGTGATCGCGTTATCTTTACGCAGGATACCCATAAGAAGAATTATATGAAGACAAGAGAAGGCAAGTATCTGCCTGTGCCGCACTGTATCAAGGGTTCTGACGGATGGCAGATCCCGGCTAAGATCAGAAATGCCGCGCCGGAAGATGCTCTTGTAATTGAGAAGCCTTCTTTCGGATTTACCGGATGGAAGAACATTCTCAAGGGCGATACGGATCCGATCGAAGTCATCGGACTCTGCACGGATATCTGTGTTGTCTCCAATGCGCTTACGATCAAGAATCTGTTTCCGGAAAGAGATATTCTCGTCGATGGTGCCTGCTGCGCGGGCGTTTCCCCGGCATCTCACGATGCGGCGCTTCTTACCATGAAGTGCTGCCAGATCGATATTCTGAATGAGGGAAAGGAACCCTGGAGGGAGTAATATGAAGCTGCACAGAATTATCACAAGTCTCCTGGAGACCGATATGTACAAGTTTTCGATGGGACAGGCGATCTATCACCAGTTTCCGTCATATAAGACCACGTGGACATTCCGCTGCAGAAACACGGATGTAAAGTTCACTCCCGAAATGATCGAAGAGATCAAGGAGCAGCTTCAGGCATACTGCGAACTTCGTTTTACAGAGGAAGAACTGATGTATCTTGATGAGATCAAGTGGATCAAGGGATCTTATGTGGATTTCCTGAGACTCTGGCAGCCGAGATACGAAGATTTCGAGATTACTACGGATGCCGAATGCGGACTGTCGATTGAGACGCGCGGAACATGGCTGAATACGTCTATGTATGAGATCCCGACGCTTGCTATCGTTAATGAAGTGTATTTCCGTATGGCTTACGATTATAACGATCTTATCAGAAGCTTTAAAGAGCGTCTGGATGAGAAGATCGGCTGGATCAAGAGCGGAAAGTACTGTCTTTCCTCTTTCAGTGAATTCGGTATGAGAAGACGTCTTTCCGCAGAGGCTCAGGATATGGCGGTAAAAGCACTGGCAGATGCTGATCTTTCCGGTACCGGCAGCACTTTTGTGGGAACGTCGAATGTATATCTTGCTATGAAATATAACCTGACTCCGGTAGGTACTATGGCTCATGAGTGGATCATGTGTGTCGGTCAGGGCGATCACAAGCATAATCCCGCTTATTCCAACTGGTATGCGCTCCGTGCATGGGTGGAAGAATATGGTGTGCTCAATGGTACAGCGCTGACAGATACGATTACGACCGACTGCTTCCTTCGTGACTTCCAGCTGACATATTCGACGCTTTTTTCCGGTGTTCGTCATGATTCGGGCGATCCGGTCGAGTGGGGCGAGAAGATGATCGCGCACTACAAGTCCCTTGGTATCGATGCTACGACGAAAACACTGCTTTTCTCCGACAGCCTGAACTTTGAAAAAGCGGACGCGATTTACCGCTACTTCCAGGGCCGTGCGAGAGTGGCCTTTGGTATCGGTACGTATATCGCGAATGATACGTGTGTGCCGGCACTCAACATTGTCATGAAGACAACGCTCTGTAATGGTCAGGATGTTGCTAAGATTTCCGACGTAAATGGGAAGGGCATGTGCAAGAATCCGGACTATGTCCATTATCTGCAGCGTTGCATCGACTGGCGTATGGAGCATGAGTAATCTCTTGACATATCTTTAAATAATCGGTATATTTGTTGTGCTTTAAAAGCGCGATGCCAATGTGGCTCAGGGGTAGAGCAATTCACTCGTAATGAATAGGCCGTGGGTTCGATTCCCACCATTGGCTCCAGAAGAACTGTCTCAGAAGAGACAGTTCTTTTTTTCTTCCGATTTATTGTATAATGAAAATGATAAAGAAATGAGGATTTTGGATCGGTATGCTTTTCTCAAACACCAAAAGAGATAATGTCCGGCATTCACGGATTTTCGGATGTAGAAGAAGTCTGGCTCTGGTTTTGGTCGTTTCGATCCTTTCGTGCTTAACTTTATCCTCATGCAAGAAAGTTAATAATGAATTCCCCGAGATCCCGTCTTCAGAGTCGACAGAGACTTCACAGACGACCACGTCCGAGAGTACTCCCGAAGTAAAAACGATAGAGCTGACAATTTCTTCACCCCTTTCATATGACACATGCCAGTACCTGGCCAAGCTTTATTATGCGAAGTCCAGAGGCCTTCTCGGAGAGGGTGTGACCGGTGAAACTGTTGATCTTGATTATCTTTCTTCAATCGCCATTCCGATCGTTATTTCCGTGTACGGTACGTCTGAAAACGGCTGCAGCACATCGACGCTCGAACAGTGGAAGAACAGCGGAGATATGCCGGATATATTCCTGACGGACAGTTTTGACCAGGTGGTTAATAAATCGTTTGCCAGACCGATCACCGATGAACTTGCGGAGAATCCTCTCTTGTCTGCTGATCGTGTGTATTCTCAGCTTCTTCAGGATTTTTATGTCGACGGTCAGCATTA
>JAEEGJ010012665.1_pt1 | contig 20765 bp, 20 predicted proteins | sample 8958761 | NCBI WGS metagenome assembly JAEEGJ01 (sample SAMN16246546, study PRJNA631951) | gut metagenome | biome: gut microbiome; feature: rumen; material: RS-attached | host: Bos | place: Iran: Karaj | collected 2018-10
GATGTGCACTCCCGAAATGAGAGCCGTAAACCACAATCCCACTGGGATAAAGTAGAATAGTATCCACAACCCGATAAATCCGGCTACGATACATATCACTAACGATGTTGTTACCATTGTGTTTTATTTTAAAGGTTTGACAATTATTTCGTTACCATCTATTTCGGTTACTTCAACCTCAGTTTTAGCATCAATAATGTTGACCGATTTTGCTTCGAAGGTCATTCCGTTGATGAGCACTGTTCCAATGGGACCAAGTCGGGTGAGGGCGGTTCCTTGGTCGCCAACCTTCACGTTTTCAGCCACATTGTCGCCAACTTTGCCTTCGATGGTGGTGTCGAGTGAGACTTTTCGCCACGTTGATGAGCGCAGTCCGAAAAACAGAATCAGAATGCCAAAAAACAGTGTCGCAACCAAAATATAGTGAGCGGTAGGCGCACCTATTTTTGTGTAACTCAAATAAATACCGGCAATCATTAGTAAAATGCCGAGTATTCCGGCGACATTGATGCCTGGCAGCACAAATATCTCAAGAAATATCAGCAGCAAGGCAATCAGCAGAAGAATTATGATTCCAGTCAACGACATATTATTCGATTGATACGGTTAGTTCTCTGTCAATCAAGCTATTCTTCATGGGGAGAAGCCTTTTGTAGCTGCCCGATTTTACCTCGTAGCGGCCTTTGTGGTGAACTATGAGCGCACACTGCTCGGCCTGCTCGGGAGTGTGATGGCACACATCTATCAAACTTTCAATCACATGCTCGAAAGTGTTGAAATCGTCATTGTAAAGGACAAGGTGCAGACGGTCTTGTTTTTCGGTAAGCTCGTCGGTTTGTCCATCGAATTGTTCGCGGTTCATTGTTTTGTGCGTTAAATCACGTAAATATAGCGGAATTTATTGACCGTCAACACAATTTGTGAGTAAAATATGCCGACTGCAATAATAATGCGTTCCGAAAGGGGGTCCGCTTACGTGAAAAAGATGATGCTTTGCCCAGTAATTATTTACCAGCAGTTTTGCGCTTGGTAATCAGACCGCTACTGGTGAAGTTGCGTTGCCAAATTTTAGCCTCGCCCATATAATATAGGTTGCTGTTGCCCGATATGGTGACGCCAAGTTTCTTTTTGGCATTGACTGAAATTTCGGCATAACCCGACCCAACAACGGTGCAATCGTCTGCTTGTAAGTCGAATGCGTTCACTTCGGTCTCATCGCTGGCATTGATGGTCAGATATTCGGTGTAGCCGCGGAGCGATGCGTTTCCGCTGTCGCTAACCTTAAGCGTGCATTTTCTGGCTTTGAACTCAAAATTCAGTTTCGAGGCATCGCCGCAGATGAATTCAATTTCATCGAAATTGCTCACTTTCTCCGAATTAAGCGTCACTTCATTGAGCAGCACAACCTGCTTCAAATCCTTGAAAGCCACTGTAACATTGAGTTTCAACGCTTTTTTTACGCTGGGTACAAACACGTAGAGTGTGCTGTCGCTTACTGATGTTTTGAAAAGCGAAACCAGATTTTCTTCCGATTCAATCTTCACATTTTCAGTTGTTTCCTGCGATAAGTACAACTCAACCTGACCTTGGACAACCACGCGGTTGAATCCGCTGACTTGTCTAACTTCAGTTTTTATTTTGCCGTTTCCCTTGATGGTTTGGGCGTTTGTGGCGATTGGTGCGAATGCGATTGTCAGCGCAATAATTGCGAATAACCTGAATATGTTGTGTTTTGACATAATCTTAACGTTTAGCGGGCAAATGTCAGTATTTTTCAATTAATTGACAAACGTATAACTCGTAAAATTGCAACTTGTTGCATAATCTTTCACGATTTTTGGCAAAAAATGCGTAATCAAATGCTTGAACGGGCTGATTTTTCTGCCCAAAATAGCAGGGTGGAGAGGTGTCAGTTTTTGCGCTGAATGTTCGACGCCATTTCTTCAAGGAACTGGTTGCGTTTGCGGCGCGACAAAATGGCCACCGAACCGCATTCCATAATCACATCGCCGTCGAACCGCGACACTTTCTGCACAAAATTCAAGTTCACCAGATGCGACTGGTGTGTGCGGAAAAATGGATAATCTTCGAGCATAGTCTCAAACTCGCCCAAGTTCTTCGAAACTAGCAAATCGCTGCGACCTTTGATGTGCAGTGTGCTGTAGTTGCCGTCGGAGTGAATGTGGATAATATCCTTAACGTTCACAAACTCAATCGACTCGGCTGTAGCCAAAACAATTTTTTCAGGCTTGTCGAGTTTTGTGTTTTGCAGCAGGGCGTTGAATTGTTCCTCGTGCTTGCTGTTGGTGCCGCGACTGATAATTTTCTTGATTGCAGCATCCATATCATCGTAGTCGAAAGGCTTGAGCAGATAGTCTATTGCACTGTATTTGAATGCTTTAATGGCGTATTGGTTGAACGCCGTGACAAAAATCACATCAAAATCGCGTTTCGAGAGTTTTTCAAGAATATCGAATCCGCTGCCGTCGGGCAACTCAATATCCATAAACACAAGGTCGGGTTCATTTGCCGTCAGCAACTCAACGGCCGTTTTGACAGAGTTGGCGGTGCCTAAAATGTTGAATGATGGATAGTTGTCTGTGATAAACGACTTCACAGACTCAACGCCGTGAGTCTCGTCATCAATGATTACAACTTTAATATCCGTTTTCATTCCCCCAAAAATGCGGCTAAAGATAAATTAATTTTCTTCTTCCGCCACTTTTTCAGCGCCTTTATTTCCTTCAACCACTATCACAATCTCGCCCTTGACGCCTGTTTCGGTGAAGTGGGCGATGGCCTCGCTGATGGTTCCGCGATAGTTTTCTTCGTGAATTTTAGATATTTCGCGCGATACGCAAACCCTACGGTCGGGACCGAAAACCTCGGCAAACTGCTCGAGAGCCTTCAGCAGACGGTAGGGCGATTCGTAGAAAATCATTGCCCGTTCCTCGTTCCGCACGGCCTCAATGCGCTTTTGGCGGCCTTTTTTCTGCGGCAGAAAACCTTCGAAGCAGAAACGGTCGTTGGCAAAACCGCTGTTGATGAGCGCTGGCACAAAAGCCGTAGCACCTGGCAGACATTCAACTTCAATATCGTTCTGAATGCATTGTTTAACAAGCAGATAACCAGGGTCTGAAATTCCAGGCGTGCCTGCATCGCTGATGAGCACGGCCGATTTAGCAGTGGCCACCATATCGGCGTAATGCGCCACCTGCTGGTGCTCGTTGAATTTGTGGTAGGGGATGAGTTTGTTTTTTATCTCGTAGTGATTCAGTAAGATGCCTGATGTGCGCGTGTCTTCGGCCATAATAAAATCGGCTTCTTTCAAGAGCCGCAGCGCGCGCAGCGTGATGTCCTCAAGATTGCCGACAGGCGTGGGAACGAGATAAAGTTTGCCCATCGTTTATGATTTAAAACGTTGATATACAAGTTCAAGAAAGTCGACAACAGTCTCGCCTTCCTGGTCCCAGTTGTATTTGCTGAAAATGTTCGATAACGCATCGTTGATGTTGGCCGAACTTTCAATCATATCAATCGTGTCCTCGTATTGGATGCTGTCGTGGTTGAACAACTCGTTGATGAATCTTATGCGGTCGTTGATTTTGATGGCTTTGCGAAGGTTCGTTATCGGGCGACTGTTGAACCGCGATGCCAGATTGGCCTTCTTCTCAAGTCCTGCCAGCACGTCGTTCACCGATGGCGTGTTCTGCTGGAATTTGTCGGCCAAAGTGCTCGGTTTGCTCTCGGTTTTTGCGGGTTCGGTCGGTGCCGATGCGGTGGTTTGTTGCTCATCTTCAGCATTATATGTCTGCTCAACATCGGCAGTGTTGTCGGCAAACATATCGGCCAGCGATTGTGTTTTCTTGGCTTCTTCCTCGGCGGCCTTTCGTGCGGCTTCTTCGGTTGCCTTTCTTGCTGCTTCGGCTTCAGCGGCTTTACGGGCTTCCTCCTCGGCAGCGGCCTTCTTTGCTGCTTCCTCAATGGCTATCTGGCGCACTTTCTCAAGTTCCGCAGCACGTTTGGCGGCTTCGGCCTCGGCAATGCGGCGCGCTTCCTCTTCGGCAGCGGCTTTGCGTGCGGCCGCTTCAGCCTCGGCTTGCTTGCGGGCGTTCTCTTGCATTTCGAGCATAGCCTTTCGTGCGGCTTCGAGTTCCTCGGCGGCTTTTCGAGCGGCTTCTGCCTCTGCTTTTTTGCGGACCTCTTCCTCGGCGGCTTTCCGCAGTTCTTCGGCTTCGGCTAATTTTTTATTGGCTTTATCTTCAACAACTCTCTTTTCAAGTGCTGATATCCAACTTTTGCCTGATATTTCTGACGCTTTTTCGGCTAATTCTTCTCCTGCTTTTTGAGCAGTGTCGGCCATTGCTTTCAATTGTGCGGCATCTTCTTTTTTAGAAGCGTTGTTAGACTCGATATCCGCCCCAGCGGTTGACAAATGAACGGCAATGTTGTTCAAATCGCGGATTTTGCTTTGCAGCATTTCAATTGCAAATGGCTGAATATCACCGTCGTCGGGTAAACTTTCAATCATCGATACAAGAACCGTCGCCTCGGCCTTGATTATTTTGATAAGATTTTTTGTTTGCATCGCTCTCGATAAAGATTTATTTTGCCAAAAATAACGATTGATGTTAAATCAAATTGTCGCACAACGAATTTTTTAATGGTATGTTTTTGGAAAATGGCAACGCCGACGGCGGACGGATTGAAGTGATTTGTGGTTCAATGTTTTCGGGCAAGACCGAAGAACTGATTCGGCGTCTGCGTCGGGCGAAGTTCGCGCGGCAGCGTGTCGAGATATTCAAACCTGCTGTCGATGTGCGCTATTCGGCCGTCAACGTGGTGTCGCACGATGAGAATTCAATTCCCTCGACGCCCGTCGAGAGCGCGCAAAACATTCTGCTTTTGGCCAGAAACGTGCAGGTTGTCGGAATCGATGAAGCGCAGTTTTTCGACGATGGCCTTGTTGATGTGTGCAACCAATTGGCTAACAGCGGCGTGCGCGTTATTGTGGCAGGACTCGATATGGATTATCTTGGCAAGCCGTTCGGCCCGATGCCCAAACTTATGGCCATTGCCGACGATGTGCTGAAGGTTCACGCCGTGTGCGTGCGGTGTGGCGCGCTGGCGCAATTCTCGCACCGCCTTGCCAAAACCGACAAACTGGTTCTTCTTGGCGAAACCGACAGCTACGAGCCGCTTTGCCGCAGCTGTTTTTTGAAAATGAAGACTGAAGACAAAAACGGAAACTGAAAAAATCAATCCTTCAATCCTTCAATCCTTCAATTATTGTCTCTCCGTCAGGTGCTTCCAATAGCGGACTGGCATGTCCTGCCGCATTTTGCGCGGGTTGCGGCGCGATTCGATGGCGATCGACTTGTAGTAGGTGCGCCACAACGACTGAAAAAGTTGCTCGTCGGCGTCCATAATGCTTGCGTCGAGGCGCCCGTCGCGTCCGAATTTGGTGTCGTTGGCAAAGGTTACGCGGTTAACATCGTGTAAATCATACATATATCCGTATTGGCGCTGAAGGTCATAGATTATCCATTGCTGGTCGGAAAATCGGTCGCTGAAATGGTCGAGAGTGAGCGGAAGCACGTTGTGGCGCGGCTCGAAGGCGGCAAAATAAATGCCGTCGGCGGTCTTTTGGAAACGCACGAATTGCAGCATCCGATGTGCCTCATAGCTGACCTGCTTATACACTTGCGCCAGACGCAGCACATCGGGGTCGCCAAAATTGGTCTCGATGGTTGTTCGTGCATCGGTCGTCTTGCGGATATATCTGAAAATCAGTTCGTCAACATCGCTTATGCCATCGGCAAGCCAACTGACAGTGAGACTGTGCAGCGCCGATTTCGACAGTTTTTTCTCAAGTGAGGTCCACACGCGGACGGCTTTTTGTTCGTCGGTTGTAACTGTATGATCCACAGTGCAAAACAACGGTGCGGGTTCACCGGGGGCAAGTAGGTGAGAGGGAAATGTTTTCAGCTGATAGGCATCGAAAACGCACGTCAGCAAGCCGTCGAATGTCTGGTCGTAGACAAAAGCCGTATCTGCGAACTCGCTCATCAATAGGGTGTTACTAGTTGTACGGGCTGGTCGAAGTTTAGCTCAAGCTGGCCAGCCGCTTCTTTTTTGGCGGGTTTGGCCACCAGCAGTGAGCGCACGTTTTCGGGCTTCAACTCGTTGATGGTGCCCATTATGGGCAGTTCGCGGCAGTTGATGAAGTATTTTGCTTTCTTCAGAACTACGCCTATCTTCTTGAGTTGTAGAAAAGTAAGTGCACCGTATCGTCTCGAGGCCACAATCTGCATAGCCGATTTCACGCCAATGCCCGGCACGCGCAGTATGTGCTCGTAGCAAGCCGTGTTCACATCGACCGGGAAAAACTCGGGGTGGCGCAGCGCCCAAGCCAGTTTGGGGTCCACATCGAGGTCGAGGTTCGGATTGGCATCATCGACAATCTCGTTCACTTTGAATTTGTAGAACCGCATCAGCCAGTCGGCCTGATAGAGGCGGTTTTCGCGCACAAGCGGTGGTTGCTTCAAGGCCGGCAGACGAGTGTCGTAGGTGTTAACGGCCACATATCCAGAATAATAGACGCGTCGGATGGATGGACGCTGGTAGAATGCCGACGACAGGCGCAGAATGTCTTTGTCGGTGTCGTTGGTGGCGCCAACAATCATCTGAGTGCTTTGTCCGGCAGGCACAAAACGTGGCGCCGAGCGGTGGCGGCTGCGTTCCTCGTGGCTCTCGAGCACGCCCTGATGAATGATTTTCATCGGTTGGAATATGCTCTCGTAGTTCTTTTCGGGCGCAAGCATTTTCAAGTTGCTCTCGGTCGGAATCTCAATGTTGACGCTCATTCGGTCGGCATACAGCCCCGCCTCGGTTATCAGTTGTTGGCTGGCGCCTGGTATGCTTTTCAGGTGGATATAGCCGTTGAACCGCTGCGCGCGCAGGTCTTTCACCACTCGCACAAGCCGTTCCATTGTGTAGTCGGCGTTTTGCATCACGCCCGAACTCAGAAACAGCCCCTCGATGTAGTTGCGGCGGTAGAACTCCATTGTTATCTCAACCACCTCGGCGGGTGTGAATGTGGCTCGCGGAACATCGTTGGTGCGGCGGTTGACGCAGTAGGCGCAGTCGAAAATGCAGTAGTTGGTGAGCATCACTTTCAGCAGCGATATGCAGCGCCCGTCTTCGGCAAAACTATGGCAGATGCCCACGCCGCCAACGGTGTTGCCCACGCCCTTGCCGTTGTTGCGGCGCACTGTCCCGCTCGACGAGCACGACACATCGTACTTCGCCGACTCGGCCAGAATCTTGAGTTTGTCTAACATTCGCGCATCCATACCGCAGTTTTTGTGTAGTGGCAAATTTACATTTTATAACTACGGAACACACGTGAAAACTTGGAATAATTCCGCCGGCGGAAATGTTTTCTCTAACCGATTTTATCCGATTCAAACCGATATTTATCCGCAAGTGGATAATGGTTGGGATTGTCGCTGCGCGAGAAATGATTATGTGAATTAATCTTGTAATTAAACCGCTATTCTGCATTGGTTCAGCAACTCGTTGCTTGAAATTTCCATTTTCTCGAAAGCGAACAGTTTCTTGCCCAAATCCTTAAACGATGCACCGAAGTGAAAAACCGTATCGTCAATTAGCAGGAAACGGTCGTGGCAACCAGTGTGCACGATTGTTGAAATTGGGGCGTATTGAGAATTGTGCCTTGCAATATCGGTTTGGAGAGCATTTGAAATGTTCCGCGTAACAATGTGCGCTGCAACGGCAGTGTTCCGTTTGTCTAAAATGGCAAGTGTGGTTTCGTCTATATAATTGTCTATCAAAATAATTCTTTGCCTCGCAGTTTTTACCAAATCGCAGACAAACACGTAAGCATCAAAAATCTGGCCCTCATAAAAAATGCCTTCAACTGGCGGCAGCGACGTGCGGACAAAGAAATCAATCTGGTTCTGATGTTTTTCGAGGATACGGTCGTATTGTGAAAAGCGTTTCTCAACATTTCGTTCAATATGTTCCAACCGTTGGTTGATGGAGTATCCGCGAAGCAAGTATTCCTTCAATATCTTATTTGCCCACTGGCGGAATAGCGTGGCGTTGATGCTGTTGACGCGGTATCCAACAGAAAGAATAGCATCAAGATTATAGAATTTTGTTTTGTATGATTTCCCGTCGTTGGCAGTTAGTTCCAAAATGGAACAAACTGAATTTTCGTTCAATTCTTGCGATTTGAAAATATTGTTCAAATGCTTCGTGATAGCAGGTCTTTGTGTGCCGAAAAGTTCAGCAATTTGCGATTGCGTCAGCCATACAGTTTCCTGTCCCATACGCACTTCCAATCGAATGGTCTCATCTGGTTGATAAAGAACAATCTCGTTTGCGTTGGTATCCGATAGTCCACCGTTCGGTTTCCCCATTATTGCGTATGCACTTTTTAATCTCAAATCGTCCTTCCCGGATACTGCTCAAGCGCAACGGCCAGCACGTTGAGAGCCTGCGCCAAATCCTCTTTCTTTAGCACGTAAGCGATGCGCGCCTCGTTGCGGCCCAGTTCGGGTGTGGTGTAGAATCCGCTTGCGGGGGCCAACATAACTGTCTGACCTTCATATTCAAAGTCGCGCAGCAGCCACTCGCAGAACTTGTCGATGTCGTCCACGGGCAGTTTTGCCACCGTGTAGAACGCGCCCATTGGTATCGGCGTGTAGCAGCCTGGAATCTTGTTCAGCCCGTCAATCAGGAACTTACGGCGCTCAACAAACTCGTCGTAGGTGTTGAGCATATAATCTTCAGGCGTGTCGATTGACGCTTCGGCAATTATCTGTCCGATGAGCGGCGGACACAACCTCGCCTGGCAGAATTTCATTACGCACGCGCGGACCTCTTCGTTCTTTGTGATGAGCGCGCCAATGCGGATACCGCACTCGCTGTATCGTTTTGAAACAGAGTCGATTAAAATTACATTCTGTTCAATTCCCTCAAGGTTGAACGCCGAAATGTAGGGCGCACCCGTGTAGCAGAACTCGCGGTAAACCTCGTCAGAGAAAAGGAACAGGTTGTATTTCTTCACAATGTCGCGCAACTGGTTCATTTCCTTGCGGGTATAAAGGTAGCCCGTCGGGTTGTTGGGGTTGCAGATTAGGATGCCCTTTGTGCGTTCGGTAATCAGCGCCTCGAATTTGTCCATTGATGGAAGCGCAAAACCGTCGTCGATGCTCGACGGAATGGTTTTGATGACCGCACCAGCCGAAATCGCGAAAGCCATATAGTTGGCGTAAGCAGGCTCGGGCACAATAATTTCGTCGCCTGGGTCAAGGCACGACATAAACGAGAACAGCACCGCCTCCGAGCCGCCCGTGGTGATGATAATGTCCTCAACGTTGGCGTTGATGTTGAATTTGGCGTAGTACGACACCAACTTCGCTCGCAGGCTCAAAAGTCCCTCGCTGGGGGTGTATTCCAATACTTTACGGTCGATTTTCTTCATCGCTTCCAAACCCACTTCAGGTGTTGGAAGGTCGGGCTGGCCGATATTCAGGTGATAAACCTTGATTCCCTTCTTTTTTGCAGCGTTTGCAAGCGGAACCAGTCGTCTGATTGGCGACGACGGCATAATTATTCCGCGTTCTGATATTTTTGGCATTTCTATTCTTTATTTTCGGTTTCTTCCATTGTACCCTTGATATTCAACTCGATAGGCTCGGTGCTGAAGTTGGTGTACACATATATTGTCTTGCTGAAAATGCCCACTCGCGATGCGTCGTAGGCAACTTTCACGGTTGCTATTTTGCCGCTCTTCACGGGGCGTTTCGAGTAGGTTGGTGTGGTGCAGCCGCACGAAGTGCTGATGTTGCTGATAACCAACGCCAAAGTGCTATCGTTCTTTATGTTAAACTCGAATTCGGTTTTAGTGTATTGCGGATGAGTGCCGAAATCGTGTGTCATTTCGTTGATGCTCAGGTGCATACCAGGAATTGGCTGCCACTCTTGCGCTTGTGCGTTTGCCGCGCCCAACATTAGAGCCATTGCGGCAATCAAAAAAGTCTTTTTCATTGTTATCGAATTTCAAAAGTCCACAAAAATATCATTTTAACAAATCATTATGCCGATTCTCATAAAATAATGCGGCTAATCAACCCTCACTTTTATCGCGCCCTGCCGCGTGCCAACAATGTAGATGCCGCTGTGTGGCGCGCTTATCGCGATGCGTCGGGCGGGTCGGGCGGTGGCAATCAGCCTTCCAGCAATGTCGAACACGGTCACCGTCGCGTCGGCGTTCTCAACCACAATGGTGCGCCCAATGGTGTAGGCGGTCAAGCCGATGTGGGTTCCAGAGATTCCAACCGTTGTGGTGTCGGGCTCTTGCGGCTTTTGTTCCTCGGGTTTTTGCTCTTCGGGTTTCGTTTGTTCGGGCTTCAGTGGCCTGACGAGTTTCACAATGTCGTCAGCCGACCGCGGAATGATTCGGTAACTATTGTCGGCCGATGTGTAGTACACAATTCCCGTGATGCGGTACATTGAGTCGATTTCGAGAGCAAAATCGCTGATTCTGTATTTGTTATAGATGAGAATGCTGTTTGTTGAGTCGCAAACTTTGAAAAGATTATCAAACCCGCCAGTGCAGACCACGCTGTCAATGGTGACAATCGCGTTCTGGTAAGCCGTTGATAATGCGTCTTCTACAATTATGGTGTCGGTTATTACTTTACCGCCTGATTGCGTGATGGTTAGGCTCTCGAGTTCTTCGATTCGTATGCTGTTCGGTAATTCAGTCACCCGTCCTGTAACTTGAATTTTGTCACCAATCTTCGTGTTTCCTGCGAATTTGTTATCCGTATCAATCACCATAATTCCCGACCACATTCCGGCGCTGTCTTGAATGTAAAGTTCAGTGTTTTTGGCCGTTGAGTTGGCAAAAGTGACTGTTCCATTGGTGGTTACAAATTTGCCGATGTACGGATTGGAATTGCTGTTGTTATGTTTGATTTGTCCGATAGTGCAGAATGTCGATTGTACTGTAAATTGGTCAATTACAACCTTATAGCGGTGTTCTGATTCGTCTTCGGCTCTGACCGTAACAAATACTGAATCAAGCGGATTAAACAATTGTAAATCAGCGGTATCAATAACGTTGTCATTAACCATGACTGTTGCCGTTGCCTTATTGTCGTTTGTCGCAACAGAAATGCGTTTTGGCGTTGCTAAATCTTTGAAATACAATGTGTCGGCATTCAATCCATTTTGTCCGCCAATGGTAAGTCCAGCCAATGTGGTGTCGTTGCTGTAGAGATAAATGTCGCTTTCAACTTCCGAACGGGGCCAAATCTCGAGCCGCTTGCCAGTTCCTCTGCCTAATACACCGGAAATTAAGTATTTGCGACCTTCCTTTAAAGGCGGCGTTCCCGTGAATAATGCGTTATTGTAAAAGATGCTGTCGCTTCCTACAAAGAAACACCTGTCACTTTTTATTTTTTTGCACTCGGTGTATTCAATTCTTAGAATCTTATTTATCAAACCATTAGTATTTCTTATGTTGGGTATAGTAAGTGTTTGTGGTTCAGGTAGCTCGTTGTCTGAATTGATAACAGTGACTATTGTTGGACTTGCATTGCTGCCAATTTTAATCAATCCATTTGTTGAACCAATAACTCCTTCCGCATACACGCTGTCGCCAATGGTTACCGCAGTATTTGAATTGAAAGTTACGTATGTGGCGCAAAAATAACCTGTACCATCTTGAATTGTAAAATTGTCTGATTTAGTTCCTGTTACAAGGCCTTTAATTCTTACGTTTTTGAAATTTGTTACACCTTTGTTTGTTGTATCGGTAAGAAGCCTGTTAATGGTAATTGTCGGAACAACAGTGAAATTCCCCGATTCGCTTTCAATCTCACCGCTGATAATTTTTAGTTTATAATCAGTACCATACGTGTCTTTGTTGCAAGGCGTGTTGCCGAACTGAATATCGGCTTCACCATCGGTTATGCTGATTTTCTGACTTATAATCTGCGTGTTACCCTTCGATAGAATTATGTAGTCATTGTCAGTCGATGCGGTGAAATTTGTTGCGGTCCATGTTATTCGCGCCGTCTCCCCCCAATAATATTTGTCGCTTATTTCGCCTAAAGTGATTATTTTCTGCACTGCCGAAAGTGTTGTGGCACTGATTGTTGTTAGGTTTTCTTGCACATTGTCGGCGGTGTCTTTTGCAATCAGATAAACGTTGTAGGTGGTTCCCGGCTCAAGTTCTGATATTGTAGCCGTGTATTCCGTGTTACCAACTTCAACCTCTATTGTTTTGTCCGAAGCCAATACCTCATCTTTGGTTGGTGCCGTCCCGCCTTCAGCAACAACCTTATAGAAAACCGTGCAAGGTTCACTGGCTTTTACCTTCAGGTCGAAACTGTTTTTTGTTACGTTGTCTGTTTGGGGGTAGCCAGTCGTAAATGTTGGTGGGTTAACGTCTTCTAATGGGGTATCACCCTGTGTATAAATGATTTTAATGGTTGCAATTCTGCAGTTTTCAGAACTGGTAGATATTTGAAAGAACCCAACATCATTTATAGTGTTAGTAACGGTATCGCTTCGGCTTGTTAAATTTATGCCAATATTATTTGATTTATTGTATTCGTTCAAAATGGTTGTACTAAAGTAAACTCCGTAGTATGCTTTACTTGACACACCTGTTGCGTAGTTTATTATGATAGAATCAATTGTTCCAAGGCTCTCCGTATTATATATATATCCTTTGTTTTTACAAAACATAATGTAGTTGGCGTTGCTGCTTTTGTAGATTCCTACTGCATAGAAGTCGAAGTTGTTAATAGAATATGATGTAGCGATTTCGTCACCAGGGCTGGATGATGGTAGTGAAGGGCTGAATGTGTAGTTATAACTAATTGTAATTGATTCGCCATAGCCATACCTGGGACAAATAGCAATTGCAATCAGCAAGCCAATCGAAGCCAATATTTTCCGTGTAAATACTTGCATAGCACGTCTGTACAACAAACCTTTGAAGATATGCATTTTCTGCGTACAAACTGCACTCTGCTTCAGAAAGTTTCCAGCAAGTCGAACATCGGCTTAAACCTTTCGTTGTAAATGGTTTGGCAGAAGTGTGGCATCTCGTTGCGGTAGGTGTCGAGCATTCTTTGGTTGTTGTTGAGTGAGTATGTTGCGTTGGCCAGGCGGTCGCAAAGCTTTACAAATATTGCAATCTCGTTCTCTCGTATTCCCTTGTAATACTTCTCGTTGGCGCGTTCGGCACGGGTGCGGCCTTTCTCGTTGGTTACGGCATACACTGCTTCGGCAACCGCTTCGCCGCAACGTTTTTTCACATCGTTGTATGTTTGGCGCGTGTCTTCAATTGTGTCATGGGTCCAGCAGGCTGCAAGAGCAGTGTCAACTTCGTCAGTGTTGAGCAGGTAGGCATGTTTGCAACCAAAATCATACACCATTTTCAAGTGGATAGTGTAGGGGTGGGTGTCATATTTATGGTTGGTGCCAAGGTGACACTCGGCTGCGTATTCCATTGCATTCCTTATTGCATCGGAATCGAAGCCGGGGGTCAGTTTGCAGAATTCGTCCAGCTTCATTTTGGCAGATTTGCGTTTTTGCCAAATAAATCTTCTTCCACAATTTGGCAGAAAATGTGCCCCAGCATTATGTGCGCTTCTTGAATTCGCGGTGTGTCGGTCGATGGCACATTGAGCAGAAAATCAACCACATCCTTCATTTTACCGCCCGATTCGCCAGTCATTGCCACTGTGACCAATCCTTTGTTTTTTGCCACTTGCAGGGCCCGCAGAATGTTCTCTGAATTACCCGATGTTGAAATGCCGATCAGCACATCGCCTTTTTTACCAACGCCGTTCACGTAGCGCGAATAAATCTCGTCATATGAATAGTCATTGGCAACGGCTGTAACATAAGATGAGTTAACATGCAAGGCTTCGGCGTCGAGTGGGGGACGGTCGAAATAGAACCGGCCGGATAGTTCAGCAGCCAGATGTTGTGCGTCGGCAGCGCTGCCGCCGTTGCCACAGAACAGCACTTTTCCGCCGTTGCGGTAGCAGAGCGTTATGGCATCGGCAATCTTGCCAACGGTGTTCATGAGTGTCTGACCGCCAATGATGGCTTGTTTGGTTGCAATTGAGCCTTCAATTATCCGTTTTATTCCATTTATGTCCATTTCGCCATTCGCTTAAACAAAAAAAGGATGCTTTTGACATCCTTTTATTTTGTCTGTTTTTAGTGAACTATTTTGTTATGTACGACATTATTATCACAGCCGCACCTTCCTTGTTGTTCTTGAATGAGCAGAAGATGTTGTACATGCCAGTCTTCTGACACGAGAAACCAACTGCTTCGGCAAACGAACCATCGGGTTTCAAGTTCGAAACAAGTGCATTGCTTCCTTCAGAAAGTTGAATGACAGCCTTGCCTTCATAACCTTCAGCGTTGCACACAACAAACTTGTAAACAAAGCCTTTGGTCAGAATCACACTGAACTTTTGTGCAGGTGAGTTGGCTGGTAATTTAACTTTGAAGTCTTTCAAATATGTTGCATTGCCAATTCCTAATGCGCACACGTTTACCAAGTCGTCACTCTGTGCGAAAGAATGATTCATGGTCAGTGTCAGCAGTAGAACTGATAATATTTTAAGAGCGTGTTTCATAGATTACAGGTTGATTATCATTGTACGTGCGTTTTCGATAGCGGCAATAATTTTTGCCAGTGTCTCATCAGAGATGTCAATGATTTGCTGCTCATTCGATTTGAACATAAGCATACCATCAACTTCTACCATTTCTGGTTCACCCGGGATTACCTGTATTGACACGTTTTCGTATTCTTTCTTAATCTTTTCGATTTCTTTAACCAAATTCGCGAATGAAGAATTTGATTTGTAGTTCTTCAAAATCAGCAGCAAGTCTGACAATACGATTTTTGAGTCACCAATACGCTCAACAAGTTGGTCGTGTGGCGATTCTTTGACAACTTGGCAAGCCAGATACATACCTTCAACCCACATTCCGGTTACAAGCAGCGAACTGATGTTGCTGCGGTTGTTCTCTCGCAGGTATTCATCCATATTGTTGAAACTTGATACCGATATGTACATCAGTGAGTCGATGTTCTCGTTGTTTGTCGCCAAACGTTTGATGGTGTTGAAATCGAAGAAGTGTCCGATGCGCAGTTGATCCGCAAGTTTCTTGATGGCTTGCATGCTGCTGATAATCGATCCGGTTTTCTCGTACATGTTGAGATAACCAAGATCGCAACCATAGATGCCAAGGTTCAAGGCTTGCTTGAAGTCGGTGTCCAGATTGTCAACTTTGTTTGTCGGTGCAAGGAATTTCTGGTTGAATGGCACACCTGTTGATTTTATCAAAGCAGCCATCTCAACTGGCGACGATATGTTGTCAATGATATCGTTCATTGCTTCCTTCGATATCATCAGCGGTTTGTCTTTGAAAATTGAATCAGGAATGGCAAAGTCATCGGTTTTCTTTGCTTTGCTTCCGTCACCTTGGCAGTTGACCATCAGCAGTGAACCGCCTGCTATCAGTATTGCTAATACTGTGGAAATTTTTCTATTCATGAAATTCATTTTTTTTGCGCGATAAAAGTAATCTTTTTTGCTATTTGATTATATCAATTGTTATTCTTTTTTATCAGTTTCTGTGGCTTTCTTTTTTGCGAATTTACCTAAGAACGCTGATATTTTTTTCATTGCGTTGCCGGTTACTTCGGGGAAGAAGTCCATTGAGCGCTTCAACCAGTCGTAGTACAATGCCACGTAGCAGAACGCTGTCATCAGCCACACAACCCACATGTTGAACCAAAATGTGTTGAATTTGTGGCCCAGGAAATATTTCACTGGTGAGTAGAATTGTGCGCGATAGTCAAAAATATTGTTCACCCACGGCATCTCAAAAACAGGATCTTTAATCTGGATAAGATGGTCGCGATATGAATTTATGTTCGTTTTTGCGTAGATGTTTTTCACAATCTCGTTAACGGCCTCGTTTTGATAGGCTTCTCTTAGGCGATTATGAGAGTTGTGGCTCTTTTCGTTCCAGTAGTCTACAATAGCATTCCTTTTATTAGTGGCCTCGTTTTCCATCCTTGAGTAGTAGCCATTAAGTTTTTGAATGAATTCATTAGTATTCAATCCCACTTCCGGCGTGAATCTTTCTGGTGTAAGGTCTTCAATGTAGTTGAATTCAATGTCGGGCACACGTACCATCTCTTTCGACAACTCATTTTTGAGCAGAGCCAGTTTCCATTTGTAATCTTCAATCTCTTCGTTTGTTGTCAGGTCTTGAATTTTTGTCGAAGAGCAATAGTCGACGCGTTCGATTAGTTCTGGCAAATAGTGTGTCGTTTTATAACTTCCAATACTTATCTGTTGGTCTATATCGTAGAATTTCTTCTCGTATTCATTGTCTTTGAACTGACGAACCATAAGTCCCTCATAAACCCACCGTGTGGCGATGAACTCGCAGATTGGGGGAACGCCTTCAATGCTACCGATGGCGCGGTTCAACTTGTCGAAACTGAACATTGCGCCGCCCAGAGCCATCTGCGGAATCATCACAAGCGGAATCATAATGTAGATGGTTACGGCAGAGTTGAAGGTCGATGACAAGATCAGGCCTACAAGATTTGAGAAGGTAGCGATAGTGAACATCGCCCACCAGTATTCAAACCATAATCCCCTGACGCTCAGTATCGAATTGGCGACCAGTACAAACAGAATTGATTGTATGGCTGAAATGATGAACAGGATTGAAATTTTTGCCACCAGATATGTCGAACGGCTCAAATTCAGGAATTTCTCGCGGTTTAGAATCTTCTGGTCCTTGAAAATTTCCTCACCACTAACCATCAATCCAAGGAACATGGCCACAATCAGGCTCATGAATATGTAGATAGGAATGTTCGCATTCTCGTAGAAAATGTAAACATCCGAATTTGGATCGGCAATGTATCTGATTAAGAACGAAAGAATTAAGCCCAATGCTGGTGCTTCGAGTATATTCAGAACCAAATACTGCGTATTGCTGATTTTTGCAAGGAAATCGCGTTTGAAGTATATCTTCACTTGCTGGAACCACCCAGGAATATCCAACGATTTAGGCGGTGTTTCGTGCAAGTCTTTAAGTTTGATTTTCTCAATGCATTCCTTGTATTTCTCGTGGAATTTCAAGTCAAGGCGCTCAAGTTCGCGTGCCTTTTCCTGTGGTTCTTCATCGCCTTTGGCAATGCGGGCCTGCTCTTCAGCGTATTTCTCAAGATATTTCGGATCAGTCTGACTGATAATGCTTTGTTCGCGTTTCTTTTCCCATTCGGGTGGTGTAACCTTACGCTTATTGGTGTATTTACCAAATTCGTCAACCACCTGAGCGTCAATAATATTGAATATAAGTTCAGGGTTGACGTTACCGCAGGCTGGGCATTCGCCGACATCGGCATTCAACTGGCCGTCGATTTTCTTGAAATAGGTGACGGCATCAACAGGGTTACCATAATATATAAGGTATCCGCCTGTGTCCAAAATCACCATCTTATCGAACATCTTGTAGATTTCCGACGATGGCTGGTGGATAACGACAAACACGAGTTTGCCCTTCATGGCAAGTTCTCGAAGTAAGTCCATTACGTTCTCTGAGTCGCGCGATGACAAACCCGATGTCGGCTCGTCGACAAACAAGATTGGCGGTTCGCGGATAAGTTCCAGCGCAATGTTAAGTCGTTTGCGCTGACCGCCACTGATGGTTTTGTGCAGTGGTGAGCCTACTTTCAGGTCTTTTCTGTCGAGCAGGCCAAGGTTTGCGAGAGTCTTCTCGCAGCGTTCCTTTATCTCTTCTTCGGTCATGTCTTTGAAACATAACTTGGCGTTGAAATAAAGGTTTTCGTAAACTGTCAGTTCCTCAATCAGAAGGTCGTCTTGCGGGATGTAGCCGATAACGCCTTCCATCTTTTCTTTTTCGGTGTGCAGATTGATGCCGTTTATCAGCACTTCGCCTTTCGACGGGCTCTCGTTGCCGGTAAGCACATTGAGCAGTGTTGTTTTACCGGCGCCGCTGGCACCCATGATGCCAACCAAGCGGCCTTGCTCTTCTGAAAGGTTGATGTTTCGCAGGCCGATGGCGCCGTTCTTGAACCGGAACTCAAGGTCGTTGACATTATAGGTGACTTTTGCCGATGTAATGTCCGACAAGTATTTCGACACCACATCGCTGTAGTAAACCGGTTTGCCTTTCGGGAAACGAATGGCGCTGCCGTTTGCAAACAAGTAAATTTTGTTGCTCTTTATCGGCAGACCATTGAGCACCAACTCGTGCGAGCCAAAATATTTTGTGAAGTAAAGGTCAACGCTCTTTATCTGAAGAATGACAAGTTCTTTGTCCAATTCTTCAATTTGGATGTGTTTGGCCTGATTTAGTTCGAGTTCTTTGTCGTTGATTATAAGAATATTAGGAATGTCGAGTTCTTCGACACTTTCCTTACGACAGAAATTCTCGGTACTTTCAAATTCTTCGGCTGAGATGTTAAATACCTCGGCTGCAGTGTTGATGATGGCCATTCTCTGGTCGGTAAACTGCCGGTCGGCGGCTACCAACTCAAACAGACGAACTAGAACGACAACCTTCTGCTGTTGGGTCAGAGTCTTGTTGATCTTTTTGCAGATACCAAGAATCTTTACCGAGTCCTTAACGGATGTGAGTTTTACCTCTTCCTCTTCAGAATTCTCATGTAGTGAGTTACGATCCTTTATGCCTACGTGCTTGTAGAATAGGGCTAAATATTCCTCAACAAAGTCAGAACTAAGTTGGGAAGTAAGAAAATTCTCGACAAAGTCGATTTCGCTGTCTTTAACGCCTCCGTCCTGTTTGGCAATGATTGCAAACAGTTGCATTAAGGCCTTCAGAATCTCTTCACTCATCTATACATTGTTTGTATTGACCGTTCACCTGATTGTTAGTCAAGCGAATAACTGATTTGCTCGAATGGTACGTCAACAATGTCGGCATATTCTTCGCCGGCTTCTTCCATATCTTCGTCATCCTCAGGATAATGCCATCTTACAAGCACGTCTTTGCCTGCTTCGTGCATCTCTTCCAGTTTCAGAAGTATGTCCAGAATCATTTTTGAAGATGCCGTGTTGAAATACACCAACTTAAAGTTGAAGATGGTTTTACCCGTAGCCTCTTCCGAATAGCGGTCAATCCAGTCAAGGATAGGCTCATAGAATACTGCAACATCTTCCGGAAGCGATCTTCCTGATATTTCAAATATTTCATTTGCAACATCCAAAGTTACGCTTGGGGTGTCATCCGTTCCAACAATTTTTATAACCTCCATAGTAAAATTAATTAATTATATGTTAATCAAAATTTTGAGTTCTCGATATGGTCGACGATATGATGAAGAATGAATACTCATTGTTGATGGGAACAAATTTGTAATCCAATGGGTTTCCAGTCTTCTTCGCAATGTCGATAAAACCTAAGCCGGCTCCGCCTTTTTCTGACAGACGGCCTTCTTTTATTTGTTGTTTGTACAACGCTTTCAGTCCTTCTTTGTCAAGAGAATTGATTTTGTCCAACACATCTGCAATAGCACCTTCTTTCTCTTTGAGCAGTACGTTGCCAGTTGTGATGACGTAGTTCTCTTCGTCTTTACACATAAGGAACACACCGCTGCCTTCTTCATGACTTTCTTCGTTGGTCATGTAATCAGCGTGCTTGCTGATGTTCTGAAGAAATTCCACAATCACATGGAACACCTTCTTCTGAACAGAGTTGGGTTCCTCTTCAACCATCATGTTGGTTTCTGTAATCGACGTGAAAGCCTTGGTCACTTGGTGAGTTATTTCTCCCTTGTAGACCAATTTAACGTCCTTGCTTTCCATCGACTCGTTAAAACTATAGACAAACTCTAGAAATTCGTTGTTCCCATCCATAGCCATGTCGTTTTATTTAATTTTAAAATTCAATTCCTATTAACAATATATCGTCGACTTGTTTATAGTCGCCTTTGTATGCTATGAAATCATCATATATGATTTTTTCATAGTCGTAAATTTCCACATCATAGTGTTCCACAAGCAAATCGCGAATGCGGCTTGCCTGATATTTCCGTCCGGTTTCGCCACTGACTTGGTCTGGCAGACCATCAGAGAAAAAGAACACTCTGTCTTTGGGCTTCAAATTTATTAAATGATTTTCAAAATCCGCTTCAGGTTTTTTACCTAATGGTATGCCACCAATAGCCTTATGACTACCTTTGTATTGGGTTAACTCGTTGCCCCTCAATAAGTAAAGTGGTCTGTGAGCACCTGCAAATTCAAGAATATTTTTCTTCAAGTTTATTTTGCAGAGCGCAACGTCCATACCGTCACGAGCCTCGGTGTCGATTCGGTCTTGTTTCAAAGTGGTGCGAACACCTTCATGAAGTTTGTCGAGAATCACACCTGCGTCGATATTGTCGTAGTGGTCGACCACATTGTTAAGCGTGAAGTAACCGATGAACGAAAGCAGTGCGCCTGGCACACCGTGACCTGTACAGTCGACAACTGCAATAAACAGGTCGTCGCCTTTCTTGAAGAACCATGGGAAGTCGCCGCTGACCACGTCTTTCGGACGGTAGAAGATGAACGATTTCGGCAGGAATTCCTGAATGAACTTGGTGTTCGGCAGAATAGCAGTCTGAATACGTTTTG